>Ga0228639_1000089_pt1 | contig 37046 bp, 35 predicted proteins | sample 50DmetaG_FD_190532 | JGI IMG/M metagenome (GOLD analysis project Ga0228639, IMG submission 190532) | Seawater microbial communities from Monterey Bay, California, United States - 50D | ecosystem: Environmental > Aquatic > Marine > Coastal | place: USA: California | collected 2016-10-18
AGGAACAAGAATTGATAAACTAAAAAAAAATGAATGGGATGGGGCAATATTCGCTAAAGCTGGACTTGATAGATTGTCAATTGATCCAGAATATTCTGAATTAATTGAATGGATGATCCCCTCAGCAGCTCAAGGTGTAGTTGGAGTGGCAACAAGATCTAACGATTTAGTAATCAATAAATTATTAGAATGTATCAATTGTAAAAAAACACATTGGTGTGTTAGTCAAGAAAGAAAGTTTCTGAAATTAATGAACGGGGGTTGTTCCGTGCCAATTTCAGCATATGCATTTTTTAATAATGATAAACTTCATTTCAAGGTCAACATCACTTCTTTAAATAGCAAAAAATCAGCAACAGTTTTTCAAGAGTACGGAAAATCTGATGAATATGCTTTTGAAAAAATATATTCTCAATTAATGCTTCAGGGAGGAAAAGAAATACTTGATGAATTAAAAAAAGAAAGGTGAAAAAAATTAAAATTCTTTCGACAAAAATATTAGGGGAAAAGATGAAACAAATATTTGATGATAATAAATTTGAATTATTAGAACATAATTTTATAAAAATAGGTTCATTAAATTTTGACTTACCAGAGCATGATGGAAGCTGGATTTTTACGAGTCAAAATGCAGTTAATGCTGTTTTTTCAATCTCAAAAAGCAGAGATTTAATCTTTAATAAAATTTATTGCGTTGGTGAGAACACCAAATCAATTTTATCAAAAAACGGCCAAAAAGTAGCAAAAAATATGAAAAATTCATCAAAATTGGCAAATTTTATATCTAAAAAAGCAAAGAATGAAAAATTTGTTTTTTGCAGAAGTAACATAAAAAATGATGATTTTACCACTTTTTTTAAAAAAGAAAAAATTGATTTAAAAGAAATTGTTGTTTATAATAATCAGCCTAATTCAGTAGTGTTAAAAGATGAATTTGAAGCTATTATGTTTTACAGTCCTAGTGGAGTAAAAAGTTTTTTAAAAAATAACAAACTAGGCAGTTCTTATTGTATATGCATTGGAGAGACCACAGCTAGGTATGCAAGGAATTTCTCTTCAAATGTGTTAAACTGTAAAACACCATCAATTAAACATGTAATTGATAAAACCATTAAATTATTTGCAAATGAATGATAACACTCCCTTATTTTTAAAAGCATTACAAGGCCTACCTGTGGATAGACCTCCTGTCTGGATTATGAGACAAGCTGGAAGGTATTTGCCTGATTTTATGACTCTAAAAAATAAGTATGATTTTTTTACTAGATGTCAAACACCTGAGCTTGCAACTGAAATTACATTAATGCCAATTAAACAGATTGGTTTGGATGCTGCAATAATTTTTAGTGATATTCTTGTTATTCCTCAAGCTATGGGTGTAAATGTAGAAATGAAAAATAATTTTGGCCCATTCATAGAATTCCCTATTAGAAAAAAATCTGATGTTTTAGACTTAAACACAATCAATGTTGAAGAAAAATTAGACTATGTTTTTAAAGCGGTAAAAATGACTAAAAAAGAGCTTCCAGAGCATATCCCATTGATAGGTTTTGCTGGTTCTCCATGGACGATTTTATGCTATATGGTTCAAGGGAGTGGATCTAAAACATTTGATATAGCTAAAAGTTTTTGTTTTGAAAATCCCGAACTTGCCCACATGTTATTAGAAAAGATTACCTACATAACTATTGAATATTTAAAAAAGAAAATTGAAGCTGGAGTTGATGCGGTTCAAATTTTTGATTCTTGGGGTGGAGTTCTTTCACATAGTGATTATAATATTTTTTCCTTCCCTTACATAAAAAAAATTAATGATGCTTTAAAGGCATTAAAACCCATTATTATATACCCTAAGGGTTGCTGGCATGCAATAAATTCCTATTCAAAAATAGGAGCTTCTGGATTAGGAATTGACTGGTCGTGCTCAGCAAGGAATGCAAGGTATTTGTCAGGGAATAATATTACTCTTCAAGGCAATATGGATCCTTCTAGACTTTTTTCACCAAAAAATGAATTGATTAAGCTAACTAAAGAAATGCTAAACGAATTTGGTAATCAACAATACATAGCAAATTTAGGTCACGGTATTTTACCTAATACACCTGTTGATAACGTAAAAGTATTTGTAGATACAATTAAAAGTTTCTCTAATGATTAAAGAAAATTTTTCAAATTTTATCGATAATCTACAGAAAGATATAACCTCTTCTCTTGAAATAATTGATGGAAAAGAAAAATTTAAAAGTGAACATTGGAATAGGAAAAAAGGTGGTGGTGGGCTTACTATGGTAATTGAAAATGGGGACGTTTTTGAAAAAGGGGGAGTAAATGTTTCTAAAGTTCATGGGCAGCTGCCAGATTCTATGTCTAAAATGTTAAAAGTAACTAATTCAGAGTTTTTTGCTTGTGGAATTAGTATTGTAATTCATCCCAAAAACCCCATGGTTCCAACATTCCATGCAAATTTAAGATACTTTGAATTATATGAAAAAGATGAATTAAAAGATTCTTGGTTTGGAGGAGGTCTAGACTTAACTCCCTATTATTTATTTGAAAATGATGTTATTCATTTTCACAAAGCATGTAAAAAAACGTGCGATAATTACGATTCAAATTTTTATGAAGATTATAAAAAAAAATGTGATCATTACTTCTGGAACAGTCATAGAAATGAAGCTCGGGGAGTTGGCGGAGTGTTTTTTGATTATTGCAGAGAAAATAAACTTATGTCTAAAGAGAGGTGGCTATCATTTATTAAAGAAATGGGACAATGTATAAATACATCTTATTTACCAATAGTTGAAAAAAGAAAAAATATGCCTTTCAATGAATCAAATATTAATTGGCAACACATCAGAAGAGGCAGGTATGTTGAATTTAATCTTCTTCATGACAAGGGAACCTTATTTGGTTTAAAAACAAACGGTAGAATCGAGAGCATTTTGATTAGTATGCCTCCTAAAGTAAAATGGGAATATAATCATCTTCCTGAAAAAGACAGTGAAGAGGATTCTCTGTTAAAAATATTACAATTCCCAAAAAATTGGGCTTAAAATATCAGTTATGTATCCATTAAAAAGAAATCGCAGATTAAGATCAAAAAAATCTTTAAGAAATTTGGTAAGAGAAACCACCATTCACCCTCACGATTTTATTGTTCCTCTTTTTTTAGTTGAGGGAAAAAATATAAAGGATGAAATTCCTTCAATGCCAAATTATTATAGGTTTAGTTTAGATAATATAAGGAAAGAAGTCAAGCAGCTATGGGATTTAGGTGTTCAAGCAGTTCTCCTGTTTTCAAAAGTACCTGAAAGCCTAAAAGATAATTATGGAACTGAAGCTCTCAACAATGCTGGTTTAATGCAAAGAGGTATAAAAGAAATCAAGGATTGCGTTCCAGAAATTACTATTATGACAGATGTTGCTTTAGATCCTTATTCAAATTTTGGACATGATGGAATTGTTGAAAATAATGAAATCATTAATGACAAAACAAATGAAATATTATCTAGGATGGCCTTATCTCATGCTGAAGCTGGTGCTGATGTTGTTGCTCCTAGTGATATGATGGATGGAAGAGTTTTATCAATTAGAAATACTCTTGAAAAAAATGGATTTCACCACACGGGAATTATGAGCTATGCTGTTAAATATGCCTCAAATTTTTACGGTCCATTTAGAGATGCTTTAGACTCCAAGCCGGGATTTGGTGACAAACAAACTTATCAGATGGCCTTTTCTAACAGATTTGATTCTGTAAGTGAAGCAAAAGCAGATATAGATGAAGGAGCTGATATAATAATGGTAAAACCTGGCATCTCCTACTTAGATATTTTAAGAGATTTAAAAAACAACATTAATTCACCAATTGCAATTTATCAAGTAAGTGGAGAATATTCTATGCTCAAAGCTGCAGCTCAAAGGGGTTGGCTTGACCATGATAAAGTTATGTTAGAACAACTTATTTCAATGAAAAGAGCTGGTGCAACCATGATAGCCTCTTACTTTGCGAAAGATGCAATAAAATTACTCTCTTAATTTTCATACATTAGTAGTGCATGAAAAAATTAAAAAGTAAAATTGCCTTAATAGTAGCTTTACTTCTAATTTTTGGTGGGTTTAATTTAAGCTCTGAAATTATTTATTTTTCTGAACTAATTGGAACTGTTTATAAGATTCAAAGAACTGAGGCAGACATAACCGATTATAAATATTTTGAAAATATTGAGATAGCCAAAAGTTCAGTTCCTCAAAAATGGCCGATTCACAAGAGTTACAACAAAATCCCGCAAACTGAAAAGTTAAAAAATTTACATGAAGAGTTCGGTACCGTAGCTTTTTTAATAATTAAGAATGACTCTATTTGGCACGAAAAATATTTTAGCGGCTACAATAAGAATTCTCACAGCAACTCTTTTTCAATGGCAAAAAGTATAGTCTCTGCAGCTATGGGTAAAGCCATAGAAAAGGGATTTTTTAAATCCATAAATGATAAAGTTGGAGATTATATAAGTGGGTATAATAATGGGTTTGCATCTGAACTAACAATTGGAGATTTATCTAGCATGTCATCTGGGATGAACTGGAATGAGAGTTACACTAATATTTTTGGTGTTACAGCAAGATCATATATTACTAGTGAATTGAACGAATTAATAAAGTCTAGGAAAATCATAGAGCCACCTGGAAAAAGTTTTAAATATTATAGCAGCAATACACAGCTTTTATCAATGACTATTGAAAAAGCAACTAACAGAAATATTTCAGGCCTAGTAAAAGAATGGTTTATAGATCCTCTTGGTTTTGAAAACAATATTTTTTGGCAAATTGATGGTAAAAAAAATAATAGTATTAAAGCATATTGTTGTTTTAATTCAAACGCAAGAGATTTTGCAAGATTTGGAAAATTATATAAGGATTTTGGAAAATGGAATGGTAATCAAATTCTAGATTCTACATTTATTGCTAGATCTATAAAACCAAGGTTTGAGAAAAGTTCTGAATATGGCTATGGATTTTGGCTTGGTGAAATTAATAAAAACAGGTTTTTTGCAATGAGAGGTATTTTAGGACAATATGTTATAGTTGTCCCAGAAAAAAATACAATTATAGTTAGGCTTGGTGAAAGAAATAATGAAAAAGATAATAACAGGCCAAAAGACTTTGACAGTTATTTTATAGAATCCTTAAATATGCTTGAAAAATCTAATTGATCAAATGAAAACTACTCCACTTCTGTCAATAAAAAACTTGACGGTCAAAATAGATGAACATAAAATTTTGTCCAATATTTCTTTCAAACTAAAGCCAAATGAAATATTAGGAATCGTTGGAGAATCGGGAAGTGGCAAATCATTAACTGCCCTTTCAATTCTAAATTTATTAAATAGTCACAATATTAAATCTGAAGGTTCAATTATTTTTGAAGGAATTGAATTATTTGATTTGTCTAAAAAAAGAATTCAAAAGATAAGGGGGAAACAAATCTCAATAATTTTTCAAGAACCGATGAGCGCTTTAAATCCAAGCATGAAATGTGGTGATCAAATTTTAGAAGTAATAACCACTCACAACAAAATAAAAAAAAAGGCTGCTAAAAGAAAAACATTAAAACTTATTGAAAAAGTACAATTAAAAAATTCTGAAATCGTTTACGAAAAATATCCTCATCAATTAAGTGGAGGACAACAACAAAGAATAATGATCGCCATTGCTGTAGCTTGTAATCCACAACTATTAATAGCTGATGAGCCAACAACTTCTCTTGATAGTCTTGTTAAAAACGAAATCATACTTTTAATTAAATCATTACAGCATGAATATAAAATGAGTGTGATTTTTATTTCCCACGATCTTGATTTGGTATCTAAATTTGCCAGTCATACAATAGTTTTAAATAAGGGCAAAATAGTTGAATTTGGTTCTAGCAAAAAAATTTTTGAATCGCCAACTAATAATTATACCAAAATGCTTTTAGGGTCAAAACCTCCAAAAAAAAAGAGGCCTTCAATATTACCTACCATAGAAAATAAACTAAAACGATATCCTTTAATATCAAAAGAACAAAGGTTAATGAGACACAACGAAATTTACTCTAAAGAACCCTTGTTAAAAGTTGAAAATATAAATTTTAGTTATAAAAAAATATCCATATTAAAAGATATTAGCTTTAGTGTTTATAAAGGGGAAATTTTGGGGATAGTTGGTGAGTCTGGTTCAGGAAAATCTACAATAGCAAAATCAATTTTAAAACTTAATAACTTTAGTAAAGGCAAAATATCTTATAACAATATTGATATTAAAAAATATGAAAACAAAAAACTTAGAAGAAAAATTCAATTAGTCTTTCAAGATCCCTATTCGTCCCTAAATCCCGAAATGAGTGCCGGTAGTTCAATAATTGAACCCATGATAGCGCACCAAATGTATAATAAGACGAAACGAGTTGAAAAAGCATATCAACTTTTAGAGGATGTAGGTTTGAATAAAAATGATTTTAAAAAATATCCTAATCAATTTTCTGGCGGACAAAGACAAAGATTAGTAATTGCAAGAGCTTTATCCCTAAATCCTGAAATTGTTATTTGTGATGAATCTGTTTCTGCGTTGGATGTTTCTGTCCAAGCTCAAATATTAAATTTGATTAACTCTTTAAAGAAAAAATTCTCAATTACATTCTTGTTAATATCACATGACCTTTCTGTTGTTAGATATATGACAGATAGAGTTATTATTGTTAAAAATGGAGAAATTGAAGAGTATGGAGAAACTGATAAAATTTTTGAAAATTCTAAAAATAACTACTCAAAAAAATTATTAAGTGCTAATGGCTATTAAAAAATGTTATAAAAAAAATTAATATAAATATGGACACCAAACTGTTTTTTTCTGGGTTTTATAAGTTATATGACTATTGGGAAACGTTAGTTTTAATAAGCATTTTCGTTGTGATTGCAAACTCTTTATATTCTCTTGTTATTAAAAAAAATTTAACTTTTTGTGATTTAAGAATCATATTATTCTCCCTGATATTTAATTATATTTTTTTTGTAATTGGATTATTTATTTTTCTATGCAATATTATTTTATTATATAATAATCCAGAACATTCAACAATAATTAAACAAGATTATTTTCTTTTCCAAATAACCACACATTTGTTTAACCTATTAGCAGCAATTTTAATAAATGTAGGTTGGTCATTACAAAAATTATCAAAAAATAATTTAAAAAAATCAATTAGAATTTTTGTTTTTTTTCTTTTAAGTTTTATAGTTTTAACAGGAAAATATACTTAAATAAAACACCCTCAATAATTGAGGGTGTTAATAAAACTAAACTATTTATGAAAATTAATTTTGAATTATAAATTTAAATTATTTTTGAGCTTTAAATTGCCAAATTTGTGTTAATCTTTTTTTATGAAAAATATTTATGGGGTTTTAGGCGCTGGTAGTTGGGGAACAGCTATTGTCAAGATTTTAACAGAAAAAAATTCTTCAATAAATTGGTACGTTAGAAATGAAAGCAATTTAAACCATATTAAAACTTTTAGAAAAAACCCTAATTATTTAAATTCATTAGAATTAGAAATAAACAAAATCAATTTGAGTTCTTCAATAATTGATGTAGTTAAAAATTCTTCTGTAATAATTTTAGCTATTCCGTCTCCTTTTTTGGACTCTGAGCTAAAGAAAATCAAATCTTTTTTTAAGGGTAAGGTTTTTTTTTCCGCACTGAAAGGGGTGATTCCCGAATCACACTTAATTGTTAGTGAGCATTTAAATCAATTTTATAAGGTGTCTTTTGCAAAAATAGGTGTAATTACTGGACCCTGTCACGCAGAAGAAGTCGCCCTAGAAAAACTGTCATATTTAACTGTTGCATGTAAAAATACCAAAATTGGAAAATCAATGACAGATTCTTTAAACACTAAATTTATTAAAACAAAATTTTCAAAAGATTTAAAAGGAGCAGAATATGCTTCAATGTTAAAAAATGTGTATGCACTTTTGGTTGGAGTTGCTAATGGATTGGGTTATGGAGATAACTTCCAAAGTGTTTTAATAAGTAACTCTGTGAAAGAAATGAAAAGATTTATAAAAACTGTTTATTTGTTAGAAAGAGATATTAATGACTCTGAATATCTTGGTGACATGCTTGTTACCTGTTACTCAACATTTAGTAGAAACCGAACACTTGGAAATATGCTGGGGAAAGGTCATTCATTAAAGGCAGCTATTTTAGAAATGTCTATGATTTCCGAGGGATACTACGCCACTAAAAATGCTTATGAAATTGGATTGAAAAATAAAATTCCATTTGAAATTATAAACACGGCCTATAGTATTTTATACAAAAAACATAGTGCTAAAAAGGCCATGAAAGTTCTTGCTAATAAACTAAATTGAATTTTTAAATTGATTTATAAATCTGGAATCATTTTCATACAAAATTCTTATGTCCTCTATTTGATAAAGTAACATTGTTATCCTTTCAATTCCCATACCAAAAGCAAATCCGGAAAAATCATTTGAATTAATTTTACAGTTTTCCAATACATTTGGATCAACCATTCCACATCCCATAATCTCAAGCCATCCAGTTCCTTTAGTAATTCTGTAGTCAGTTTCTGAATTTAATCCCCAATAAATATCAACTTCAGCGCTTGGTTCAGTAAAAGGAAAATATGAGGGCCTTAGTCTAATCTTTGATTTGCCAAAAAGCTCTTTAGTAAAATAAATTAAAGTTTGTTTTAAATCTGAAAAAGAAACTTTCTTGTCAATATACAGCCCTTCAATTTGATGAAAAAAACAATGAGACCTGGCAGAAATATCCTCATTTCTATAAACTCTTCCAGGGGATATGGTCCTAATTGGAGGATTGTTATTTTCCATGTGACGGATCTGAACTGAGGAGGTGTGTGTCCTAAGTAGAAAATCTGGATTTTTTTCGATAAAGAAAGTGTCTTGCATATCTCTTGCAGGATGGTGTTCCGGAAGATTTAGCGCTGTAAAATTATGCCAATCGTCTTCTATTTCGGGTCCCTCTGAAACATCAAATCCTATTTTATAAAATATTTCTATAATTTTATCTCTAATTATAGAAATAGGATGTCTAGATCCCAACTCTAAGACAGAAAATGGCCTGGTCAAATCCTCTTTTTCTATACTGGATGTATTAACGCTGTTAAATTTAGAATTGAGATCTTCTAGCTTTTGAATGGTAAGTTTTTTTAATTCATTTATAGCTAAACCGTATGCCTTTTTATCGGAACTTTTTACTTTTTTAAATTCGGAAAAAAAATGATTTATAAATCCTTTTTTCCCAATATATTTTATCCTAAAATTCTCTACATCTTTAAAGTCTTTAGGATTAAAAGATTTTACTTCTTTTATTTTTTTTTCAATTTCAGATATCATTTTTCAAAAATAAGGTTTTAACTATTGTATTAATTGTTTTTGGGAAAAATAATTAATAATTGCTTCTTTCATTAATAACGTTTGCTCTCCTGATTTCAAATTAGGTAATTTTGTCAAGACTTTATAGTGAGGCCAACCATCTTTATCTGTATAATTAAATTGATAGTAACCGTACGGTTCTAGTAATCTACATATGGCTATATGCATTAAGTCTATTTTTTGATCCTTTCGAAATTTTAAATTTATCCTGCCCAGTTCTTGAAGTCCTATTAAATAAATTATAGCTTCAATATCAAGGTTTTCACCGTCATTAAATTTAATGCTTAATATTTTAATAATTTCATCCCACTTTACTTTTAAACTTTTTTCTTTTTTCATTGATTAAAATAATTACAAAAAAACAATATACTTATATTTGTAAAAAAAATATTGAATTACCTAGACATTTTTATAGCTTGTTTTCTTGTCTTTGGGTTTATAAGAGGCTATACAAAGGGGCTGATAATGGAACTTTCTTCAATAATTGCTCTAATTCTGGGGATATATGGATCAATTAAATTCTCTGACTTTACCTATTCGTTTTTTTTAAAAAATTTTCCAAAATTAATTGAAAGTATTGATGAAAATTATCTCAAAATGGCCTCATTTGTTTTTACTTTTTTATTAATTATAGTGCTTATTTCAATTATTGGTAAGCTAATAACTAAACTTGTAAAAATGATTTTTTTAGGCTTCATAAATAAAATTATGGGAGGTATTTTTGGGTCTTTTAAGTTTGCATTATTACTTTCATTATGCTTAGTGTTTTTTGAAAGTTTAAATACATCTCTAAATCTTTTTGATACATCTATTTTGGATTCTTCTTTTTTTTATGAACCCATAAAAGAAGTCGGAGATAAACTTACTAGTATTTTTAATTCCAATAAAGAATCAATTAATTTTTTTAATTGACTGAGACTCAATCCATCCGGTATTTCCGTCTAAAATTTGAATCAAAGTCCATTCATTTAATTCCTCTTTTACTAGAACCTTAGTGCCTTCGTGTAAATTAAATAAAATATCGCTCCTATAATTAGGTTCTGTTCTAAAATCTATTTTATTTTCAAAAACAACGGCTTCAATATTATTTTTAGATTTTTCATATCTATTAATTGCATTAAATAGAAAAATGCTACAAAGCAATAAAAATAGAGCGGAAAGAGTAAAGTAATTTTTCTTTAATCTAGTTTTACTATTGAAATAATAAAGTAGAAATGTAGCAAGAAAAAGATATAAAAATACTATTCCAATCACAAGCCATTGATTAATACTTAAGGAATTCAATAATGAATTAAAAAATTCTGAGACCTGATTAACAGGTAATTTATCTATCTTATCAATAAGCATGTTTTGCGAATAGGATAAATTATTTAATACATCTTTATCATTTGGGCTTAGTTTTAAAGCTTTCTCGAAATAATAAATACTATTTGCTAAATCATTAATTTTATAATATGAGTTTGCCAAATTAAAATAAAGTGCATCAGAATGTTCCCCATTCTCAATTATTAATTCAAACTGACTTATAGCTTTTTGGTATTCCCCTTGGTTATAGAGTTCAACTCCGTTGTAAAAAATTGACTCATTATTAGTTTGTGAAATTCCTAAAAATGAGTTCAATAAAATAATAAGTAATAGCCTGTTCATTTTTTAAATCTGTTTATCAATTTCTGAAATTACTTTAACTGCATTTTCATAATCATTATTAATAGCAACATTTGATGCAGGAGTATATCTAGCATACTCACAATTTTCAATCAAATTAATGAAAGACTTAATTGATTCGTTTTGAATATTTTTTTCGTTCATTAATCCAATAATCTTTTCTTTTGTGTAATCGGACGTCTCAATTGAAAGCTTAGATTTTAAAAAATTATGTAAAGCCTTCTCAAGTGAAATATAAAAATTATCTTTTTTCGATAAATTAATTTTTGCTTCAGATAAATATTTTTTAGCTAATTTATTTGCCCTTCTTACTTTAAAACTATTATCATCTAATGTGAGAGTTTTTTTTGATTTTATAAATAGTAATACTATCAAAATAATAGCTATAGGAATTAAAATTAGAACATAAAAAATAGTTGAATAAATAAAATTTTTAGAGTCCAGTAAAATTAAATTTGGCTTAGTTTTTAAAAACTTAAACTGTCCTTTTGAGCTAGAAATATTATTGAGAGTGTTATTAGCAGATTTTAAGCTTGAATTATCTTGACTAAAAGATGTAGGACCGTCTAAAACATTGATAAAGATTTCATTGGTAAAAATAGATTCATAGGATTTTGAAATTGGATTAAAATAAATGAATTCTACAGGATTTATTGGATATTTTCCTTTGAACTGAGGAACTAATGTGTATGTATCAGAAATATTTCCATACATTCCTTTGATATTTGTCTTTACATTTTCTTTGTATTCTGGGTCATATTTTTCAAGTGAATTTGGTGTATCTAAGTTGGGTATAGAAAATAATTTTAAATTTCCTTCTCCTTGAACCTTTAGAGTGACTTGAAGAGATTCACTCGCGTTTAATTCTTTTTTAGTACTGGTTAATTCAATATCAAAATCTCCAACAGCGCCAGAAAAATTTTCAGGAGCTCCGGCGGGAAGGTCCAAAACATTTATTTCTCTTTTTCCTGCTGTAACAGTTTTAGGGACTTGGGTGTAAATCCTATTTCCAAAAAAATCTCTTTTATTTGTGGGTACATCTACAGAAACATCTAAACTCATCGGAAGAATATTTAATTTTCCTGATTTTTGAGGATATAAAACAATTTTTTTCCAAACAACATAATTATAACTATCTCCCTTATAAGTTCCTCTTTCAATCTGCAATCTTGGAATTTTAATATTATGAGACCAAAAGTCATTAAATTCTGGACTATCTATTTCCCCAACGTTGGTGACATTTATTTGTGGACTAAAATATAACTTATACACAACGGAAAACCCTTGGTTTAAATATGGATTTCTATTTGAAACTTCAGCTACCAAATGTAAATTCTCGTTAACAACATAAGAAGCATCGTTTGGATTTTTATTTGAACTAACAGATTCTGAAACTGTAACTTTGACAGGGATAGTTTTATAAATTTTATTATCTATTTCTATAGTTGCTTGACCTATAGTTAAAGATCCGGTTTTCAAAGGAGTTACGAAATATGAATAAACTTTTGAGAAAGTTCTTTTACCATTAATCCACGTATTACTAACAGATTGATTGGGGCCACCCACTACTCTAAACCCTTCAAAATTTGGAGATTGAAAGTTATCACCATCTTTATTCATCTTAAAATCAATTCTTAAATTTTCATTTACACCAAGTGATTTTTTGCTAACCTCAGTAATAAAACTAATTCCCTGATCTTGTGAATAAGAGTTTATGTAATGAGTGAGAAATAATATAAAAATGATTTTTATTTTCATTGATTTAATTTACCAATCCTTTTTATTTTTTACCGGAATTCCTTTTATTTTATTTTTATTTACCTTATCCTGAACCTTTTTCTCTTCATTATTCATTGCTTTTAAAAGATTTTTTAATTGTTCTGGTGAAATTTGATTCGGCTTAGGCTTATCGTCTTTTTTTTCATCCTTATTGTTGTTTTTCTTGTCGTCTTTCTTGTCATCCTTCTTATCGTCTTTCTTGTCATCCTTCTTGTCATCCTTCTTGTCGTCTTTCTTGTCATCCTTCTTGTCGTCTTTCTTGTCATCTTTCTTGTCGTCTTTCTTGTCATCCTTCTTGTCGTCTTTATTGTCGTCTTTCTTTTTATTATCGTTTTTTAACAACTCTTTTGCTAATGCATAATTGTATCTTGTTTCATCATCTTGAGGATTGTTTAACAAAGCATTTTTGAATGCATTGACTGCATTTTGATAGTCTTTACTTTGCATGTACACATCTCCAAGATTATGAAAAGACTTATGTAAGTCTTTTTTGTTTTTAGCTTTTTTAATTGATGATTTATATTCGTTTAATGCTTCCTTATTGAATCCGCTTTTGTAGAAGGCGTTAGCCATGTTATAAGAAGCTATATTATTCATTGAATCTTTAGCAATGGCTGTTCTGTAAAATGCTTCTGCATCAATTAAATTTTCATCAACAAATTCTACATTTCCATCTAGAGTTAAATTGTTTGAAATTTTGTCTAGTGAATTATTCTGAGAGAGAATATTTGTTGAAACCAACAAAAACAAAAAAGTTTTAAAATTTTTTTTCATTAAATAAATTTAATTTTTTAACCCAGTGAGTTTTCTTTTCAAAAACAAATAATTCCAAACATAAAAAAAATAGTCCAAATCCAATAAACCACTGAAATTGATCATTATAAGCAATAAATTGTTTTGATTCAAATTCCTCTTTATCCATTTCTTTTAATTTATCAACTATTTCATTAACTACTAGTTCTGTGTTTAAACCATTTATATAAATTCCATTACTTGATATTGCTATTTCTTTAAGTAGTTTGTCTACTAGCTTTGTTATAACCACATCTCCATCTGAATTTTTTTTATAAGATTCTATTACATTGTTTTTTTTAATAGGAATTGGAGCGCCTTTTGTTGAACCAAGTCCAACAGTAAAAATGCTTATTCCCATTTCGTCAATAGCACTTGGAATGTTTTGATTTTCAAACTCGTGATCTTCTCCATCGGAAAGTATACATAAAACACGATTTGTTTGATTTTCGTCATCATAATAATCTTTAGCTAACTTTACAGCCTCTAAAATTGCTGTTCCTTGTGATGACAGCATGTCTGTATTTAAGCTTTGTAAAAACATTCTAGCTGTTGAATAATCCGTTGTGATTGGAAGAACTGGTAAAGCGGAGGCTGCGTAAGCAATAATTCCTACTCTATCTGAGTTTAGCTCGTTAATTGTCTGGGAAACAATTCTTTTTGCTTTTTCAAGCCTATTTGGTGCTATATCTTCTGCCAACATACTTTTGGAAACATCTATCGCAAATACTATATCAACACCCTCTCTTTTTACTGTTTTTAATTGAGTTCCAATTTTTGGGTTCACTAGTCCCAAGGAAATAAAAATAAAAGTAAGTGATAATAAAAATAGTTTAAATTTTGGTTTGAAACTTGAGGTTTCAGGGCTTAATTTTTTAAATAAATGATTTGAAATATATTTATTTTGTATGCTTCGTTTCCAGCTAATTAAAATTAAAAATCCTATTAATAATATTGGGACTACTAACAATAAATAAAAATAAAAAGGTTCTTCTAGCTGATACATTATAAAAAACTTTTAAAAATAGTTGATCTCAAAGCCCACTCTAAAAAAACTAAAAGAAAGGAAATTAAAACAAACCTTCTATACATTTCTTCTGCATTAGAATATTTAAACTCCTCGACTTCCGTTTTTTCAAGCTTATTAATTTCTTCATAAATATTTTTTAACCTCTCATTGTCTGTAGCTCTAAAATAAAGCCCTCCTGTTTCATTAGCTATTGACTTTAAAAGCTCTTCATCAATTTCAACTTTTGTTAGCCCATACCTAAAAGTACCATTTGGGTTAATAGCAATTGGTGCTAAGGCGTTTCCATTACTTCCCAGTCCAATGGTATATGTTTTAATTCCAAAAGATGAGGCTAAATCGGCAGCAGTTTTAGGATCAATAAAACCAGAATTATTTACGCCATCAGTTAATAAAATAATCACCTTACTTTTAGCCTTACTATCTTTTAATCTATTGACAGACGTGGCTAACCCCATTCCAATGGCAGTTCCATCCTCAATCACTCCATCAAAATTAATTTCGTTTAATGAATTTACTATAACTCCCTTGTCGGATGTTACCGGGGTTTTTGTGTAACTCTCTCCAGCGTATACAACTAATCCTATTCTATCATTTAATCTATCGTTTATAAATTCTTTTGCAACTAACTTCAGAGCGTCTAATCTATTTGGTTTTAAATCTTGTGCTAACATACTAGAAGAAACATCTACAGCGATAACAATGTCTATTCCTTTACTGGTTTTAATCTGAGTTGACACATCTATTTCCTGAGGCCTTGCTAAACCAACTATTAAAAAAGCAATAGCTAAATATCTTAGTATATCTAGAATTGGATAGAGTTTGATTTTAAGAGTCTTGTAGCCAAACCCACTTATTGATGATATTTTAAAAGATGAATTTTTTTTATCCTTAAAATAATAATTCAAAAAGAAAAGTACTGGCAATAAAATAAAAAGCCATAAGAACTCAGGACTGTAAAATGTTAAATTTTTAAACATACTATTCAATCTTAAATATTATAGATTTTTCTATTTTTTTGGCTATTTCTTTGGCAAAAGCATTCTCTCTCTCAAAAATGACAAGAACTCTTTGTTTCCCTTGATTTTCTTGAAACTTAAGATAAACGTATTCGTTTCTTTTTTCAATACCTTTTGAATCTATATAATCAAAAGAACCGAAAATTTTAAATGCGGGGGCTCCTTTTTCTATAAATATTTCCTCTTGTTTAGTTAAAATATTGGTTGCTCCATTTTCTTTTAGTTCAATTATTAATTCATCAATAACAGATTGTGTATTTTCTTGTTCAATTTTTTTATCATCAGATTCTATCGTTAAAAAAATAGAAACACTTTTATCCAAGGATTCCCATTCAAAATTCTGATTATTGTCATTAGTTTTAATTCTTTTTAAAACATCTGGTGTCGATATAATTATAGGATGAGCTCCATAATTTCCTTGAATCCACGATTTGTTTAAAATTGATTTTGTTGAATTCCCTAAAACAGTGTCTGAAACACTTCTCCATCCATATAATGATGTAGAAATTACTAAGGCTGAAAATATAAAGGAAAATAGAACTATTAAAACATTTTTAATCACTTTTTTTCTTTTCTCATTTTTTTGCTTTTCAGCATATACCTTACTTTTAAGTAATTCTTCTTCAGTTGGCTTTGGGATAGCGTCTTTGGTATCTAAAAGAACTGTTTTTAATAATTTTTTATCTGAAAAAGCTATTTCCAAACCTGGGTTAGATTTAGCAAACTTTACTAAATCAGCTGTTTTTAAAACGCTTTTAAAATTTTGAATGGTCTCTTTACTTAATGACAACTTGCCTGCGTCTTTTAATAACTCTAACTTATTAATAAGTTCATCTGTTGTACTTTCTAAAGCGTCTAAACTAATATCCTCTTCCAAATAATTTTTGACAATTTCAGTAAGCTTTGAATAATATTCTTTATAATCTAATTGTTCTTTAAGGTCTTTTGATTCTAATCGCTGAAGGGCAATAATTGCTTTATCAATCGGTAAAGGAGGTTTTTCGTTTTCTGGTTTTAGAATCGAAAATTTTCTGTACAGTTTGTATGCTATAAACAAGGCAACTAAAACTAAAAAGCCAAATAAATATTTTTTCCACCAACCGTCATTATTTTTTTGTATTTCAGTGATATTTTTAATGTCAAAGAATTTTTTGCTTACAGTATCTACTTTAATATTTAAAACGTTAATCAAAATTGAATCTGAGTAATACAACACATCATCAACTAAAATTTTTTTTGGCTTTAAGATTTGTACGCCAGCATCAAAAGAAGTTATTGAGAATTTTTTTATAAAACTTGTACGTCCAGATTTTTTAAATGTGTCTATTTCAAATTCTTCGATTACTTCAAAAGGATTAAAAATTTGATTTTTCTCAAAAACAATACTAGAAATTGAATCTGAATTGATTTTTATTTGATAATTTATTTGTTCGCCAATTTTAATTGTTGTAGTATCTACTGAGGATAATAAAACAGGGGGCTGTTGTGAAAAAAGAGCTGTTATTCCACAAATAAAAAAAATGATGCTTGTTTTAATACTATCCACGTGTTTTGAAATAGCTGAGTAATTTTTTAACATAACTCTCGTCGGTTCTACAATTTAATGTTCCTGCTCCATGTTTTGAAAATACTTGATTAAACCTTTTGGAATTAACCTTATTAAATAATTCATACTTTTTTCTTAGAGAATGTGAAGAAGTGTCTATCATTTTTACTTCCTCAGTTTCCTGGTCAAACATTGAAATTATCCCCATGTTTGGGATGCTTTCTTCCATTTTATCGAAAATTCTGATCCCTGTAAGGTCATGCTTTTTTGCACAGATTTTTAATGTTTTTTCATAATTTTCAGAAATAAAATCAGATAATATAAAAGCAATAGATTTCTTTTTAATTACACCAATTAAAAACTGTAGAGCTTCGGAAATATCAGTTTTTTTACTCTTTGGCTTAAATTCAATTAGTTCTCTTATAATTCTCAACACATGAGTTTTACCCTTACTAGGAGGAATGTAAAGCTCAACTTCGTCTGAAAACAAAATTAAACCTACTTTGTCATTGTTTTGGAGAGCTGAAAAAGCTAGAGTCGCAGATATCTCGGTAACAATATTTTTCTTCAACACATTATCAGTCCCAAAAAATTCAGAGCCACTAACGTCTACTAATAACATTAATGTTAACTCTCTTTCTTCCTCAAAAACTTTAACAAAGGGTTCATTATATCTTGCCGTAACATTCCAATCTATTGTTCTGACGTCATCTCCAAATTGATAATTTCTTACCTCACTAAAAGTCATTCCTCTGCCCTTAAAAGCACTATGATATTCTCCTCCAAAAATATTATTAGTTAATCTTCTTGTCTTAATTTCAATTTTTCTTACTTTTTTTAAAAGATCTTTTGTTTCCACTGAAAAAAATTAAATGTTGTTTTTCTGATAAAAGTTGATAACTAACAAGAGTTAGGGAACCTCCACCTGGTTAACAATTTTATTTATTATATCTTCAGATGAAATACTTTCAGCCTCCGCTTCATATGTTAATCCGATTCTATGTCTTAAAACGTCATGAATAACAGCTCTGACATCTTCAGGAATTACATATCCTCTTCTTTTAATAAAAGCATAACATCTAGATGCATTTGCAAGATTAATACTTCCTCTGGGTGAAGCTCCAAAATTAATCATCGGTTTAAGTTCGTCTAATCCATATTTTTCTGGATATCTTGTGGCAAAAATTAAATCAAGGACATATTGTTCAATTTTTTCGTCCATGTAAACCAATTTGACGGAATCTTGAGCCTTAATTATTTCCTTAACAGTTACCACTGGCTTTATATCACCAAAACTATTATTAATATTCGCTCTTACTATTTTTTGCTCATCCTTAATGTTCGGATAATCAATAACTGTTTTCAACATAAATCTGTCAACTTGAGCCTCAGGAAGTGGGTAGGTTCCCTCCTGTTCAACAGGGTTTTGTGTTGCCATTACTAAAAAAGGTGGTGCCAATTTAAAGGTCTTATCTCCAATAGTCACTTGTTTCTCCTGCATAGCTTCTAGAAGCGCTGATTGAACTTTAGCTGGAGCTCTATTTATCTCATCAGCCAAAACAAAATTTGCAAATATTGGACCCTTTTTAATAGAAAAGTCATTCTCTTTCATATTATAAATCATTGTACCAACTACATCGGCTGGCAGAAGATCTGGCGTGAATTGTATTCTACTGAAACTTCCCTTAACTGCTTTGCTAAGAGAATTAATTGCAAGTGTTTTTGCTAATCCAGGAACTCCCTCCAACAATATATGGCCTTTACCTAAAAGTCCAATTAACAACCTTTCTATCATATGCTTTTGGCCAACGATAACTTTATTTATCTCTAGTGTAAGCAAATCAATAAAAGCACTCTCTTTTTCAATTTTTTTGTTGATTTCTTTGATATCTACTTTTTTATTATTTTCCATTATATATAATTACTTATTAAACTAAGGGGATGCAATTTCAAGAAAAAAAATCATACAAATTGTTAACAATTGGTTAAAAATTTAAGGATATACGTTTTAAATTTGCTTTTTTTTAATTTTTAAAAAAACTTCTTTGGGAACTAAATGTTTTATAGATTCTTTTTTATTTATCATATTTCTAATTAATGATGAAGATATATCCATTATTGGAGCATTATATAGCTTAACCTTTTTATGGTGAATCAAATTATTAGTTGACTGATTTAGATTCTTCCTTGGATAAACACAAATTTGATGCTTTAAAATCTTGTCTGAATCTTTCCACAAATGCAAACTATTTAAATTATCCTGACCTAATATTATGCAAAATTTTGTGTCATTATTCTTATTAATTATAAAATCAATGGTGTTCGAAGTGTAATTAGGTTTTGGTAATTCAAATTCTACTTTTGAGCATTTAATTTTTTTTTCATTTTTACAAAAATTTTCTACCATTTCTAACCTTTTACTTTCATTAGAAATATTTTTAGAATTTTTAAAAGGATTTAAAGGAGTAACTACAAGCCAAAGTTCATCCAATAGCAACTTTTTAATGAAATACTTCGCGATTGAAACATGCCCATTATGTAAAGGATCAAATGTCCCAAAAAACAAACCTATGTGTCTCATTTTTTATTTAAAAATTCACTAACCAAATTATAGGCTTCTTTTTTAGAATCAGATAAATCATCATTAACAATGGTTTTATCAAAAAATTCTTCTCTTGATAATTCAAGTTTAGCTTTAGACAGTCTAGTATGAATTGATTCTGAGGAATCATTATTTCGTTTATTAAGTCTTTTTTGTAATTCTTGAATGCTTGGGGGTCTTACAAAAACTGCTAATGCTTTTTCATTGAATTGATTTTTCAATTTTAGACCTCCCTCTACATCAATATCAAAAATTACATTGTACTTATTTAAAAGAATTCTAACAGATTCTTTTAATGTCCCATAAAAAACATCTTCGTAAACTTCTTCAAATTCTAGAAATTCTTCATTTCCAATTTTATTTTTAAAAGAGTCTTTGTCTAAAAAAATATAATCAACTTTATTTTTTTCGTTATTTCTCTTTTTTCTAGTTGTTGCCGAAATAGAAAATATAAGATTTAGCTCATTCTGGCCTAAGAGATACTTTACTAAAGTAGTCTTACCACTTCCTGAGGGTGCAGAAAAAATTATACATTTTCCAATAGACATCACAATACATTTAGAAGTTGTTCTTTGATTTTTTCTAACTCATTTTTCATTTCAACAACAATTTGTTGTATTTCAAGATGATTAGACTTTGAACCAATAGTATTTATTTCTCTACCTATCTCTTGTCCAATAAAAGTTAACTTTTTACCTTTTTCTATTTCTTTGTCATTAACTGTTTTTTTTAAAAAAATTAAATGGTTATTAAGCCTAACTAGCTCTTCATTTATGTCCAATTTTTCAAGATGATAAATAAGTTCTTGGTGAAATCTATTTAAATCAACCTCCAAGCTAAGATCTACTAAATTTTTATTAATTTTTTCTTTAATTTTTTTTATTCTCTTGGGAGCTAATTTCTCAACTAGCTTGATTTTTTTTTGAATTAAACTAGCATTGTTTAAAATATCTTTTTTTAAAGAATTTCCCTCTTGTTTTCTGAAATCAATAACCATTTTAACAGCATGTTTAACAGCATTTTTGATCTCATTACTGATTTTATTATCTAAATTTGATTGATTATTCTCAATAGAATTTGGAAGTGAAATCGCAATTTTTAAAAATTCCATTGCATCCCCGGGTACAATTTGCTGTAAATCTTTAATATATAATTTAATTAACTCACGATTTAGATTTGTAGAAGATTGTTTTTGTGTGATTTTGAAATTTATCTTAATATCTACTTTTCCTCTTTTGAAAGAACTCATTATTATCAATCTTATATCATTTTCTAAATCTTTTAAAAAAGGACTTAGGTTATAATTTAAATCAAGATTTTTACTATTCAAAGTTTTAATATCAACAGATATTTTTCCCATTTCTGAGTCAACTGAAAAATTTCCAAAGCCAGTCATTGATTGTAACATAGAGGGCAAAGTTACAAAAATATCAATCTTTAGTTTGTAATTCTCTAATCCAAATATTCCTAAAATTCACAGGAATTTTTGGATGATCTTGCAAAACCAGTGGAAGTTTGCCATGAGATTTATATGAAGAAGGGCCAACATTTGTTGTTGTTCCCTTAATTTCTACATTGTTTTGTATCAATACACCATTTTGAAAAACAGTAAAATAACCAGGCTTAACTAGTTTATTGTTTTTAAAAACTGGTGCATTAAAAACTATATCAAATGATTGCCATGCACCGGGTTTTTTACTTGAATTTACTAATGGAATGTGTTGTTTGTAAATTGAACCTGCTTGACCGTTTACATATGTTGGGTTTTCGTAGCTGTCTAAAACTTGTAACTCATAATTTTGTTGAAGGAAAATACCACTATTCGATCGTTGTTGTGGTTTATAATTTTCTGTTGTTTCATTTGTTTTCCATTCTATGTGTAATTGTACTGAACCAAAGGACTTTTTAGTTTTGATTCCCCCTGTACCATTAATGACAGTCATGGATCCGTCCTTATTGATTTTCCACTCAGGGGTTTTGTTCGAGTATTGTCCAATCCAGCTGGAGAAATCACTTCCATCAAACAAAACTATTGCATCGCTTGGAGCTTTGTTAAAATTATATGCATCTATTTTTTCAGGAACTGGTTCCCAAATTTCAGTTTTTAAAGATTCATTTTGAGAAAACCCCAAATTAAAAACAAATAGTAACAAGCTAATTTTAAATTTTGACATGATTTTAAATTTTTAATAACGATTAAAATTCATTAAATATTCAGAAGCGTTATTGACAACTTTTTTTGTGTTTCCAATAAACAGTTTATTGCCAATTTTTAGAACAGGTCTTTTTAAAAAACTGTAATGCGTCAATAACATATTCTTATAATCTTTTTCACTTACGGATTTAATATTGTTTTTTCTGTCTCTAAATAGTATAGCTCTTTTGTTAAATAACTCTTCATAGCTTTTACAAATATTGTAAAGTTCGTCTAAATCATTTTCATTTAAGGGGTTACTTTTTATATCTATTTTGATAACATTACCACTCAATTCCCAATCCTTTAAAATCCTTTTACAGGTAGAGCAAGTTGATAAAAAATATACTTTATTCAATTATAATTTATTTATAAACTCTAAAATTATAAGATTCTTTTAAGAAAATATATCTTTGATTAATATTTTTTAATTGCATTACTCAAATGAAATTCAATACCAAAACTATTCACGGAGGTCAAATTCCAGAAAAAGGCTACGGAGCTGTCATGCCCCCTATATACCAAACATCTACTTATTCTCAAACTAGTCCAGGAAAGCATAAGGGCTATGAGTACAGTAGAACCCATAATCCAACACGTCAAGCATTAGAAAGTTCTTTTGCGAGTATAGAAAACGGTAAGTATGGTTTAGCATTTGGATCAGGTCTTGCGGCAATTGATGCAGTTTTAAAATTATTAAGTCCGGGTGATGAGGTAATATCAACTAATGACCTTTACGGGGGTTCCTATAGATTATTTACAAGTGTATTTAAAAATTTTGGAATTAAATTTCACTTTACTAAAATGAATGATACCAAAAGTGTTGAAAATTTAATAAATGATAAAACTAAAATGATTTGGATTGAAACTCCAACTAATCCAATGATGAACATTATTGACATTAAATCCTTTAGTAAACTTGCAAAATCAAACAATCTCTTACTTGCTGTAGATAATACCTTTGCCACTCCATTTTTACAAGTCCCTCTAGATTTAGGGGCTGATATTGTTATGCACTCTGCAACAAAATATTTAGCTGGGCATAGTGATGTTGTTTTAGGTGCGCTAGTTGTAAAAAACAAAAGTTTAGCTGAAAGACTGTATTTTATTCAGAATGCTAGTGGAGCAATCTGTGGACCCATGGATAGTTTTCTGACTTTAAGAGGGATTAAAACTTTGCATGTAAGAATGCAAAGGCATTGTCAAAACGCAAAAAAAATAGCTTTATTTTTAGAGAAGCATCCTTTGATTGAAAAGATTTTCTGGCCAGGTTTTAAATCTCACCCAAACCATTTGATTGCAAAAAATCAAATGTCCGATTTTGGCGCAATGATTTCGTTTACTACAAAAGGAAATGACTTCAATAAAGCATTGAAAATTATAGAAAAACTGAAAGTATTCACTCTTGCCGAATCTCTTGGGGGTGTTGAAAGCCTTGCTGGTCACCCTGCTTCAATGACCCATGCCTCCATACCTAAAATTGAAAGAGAAGCTTCAGGTGTTGTTGACTCTTTAATTAGACTTAGTGTTGGAATTGAAGATGCTGATGATCTAATTTCAGATTTGAAACAAGCCATAGGTTAACTCTAATATTTAATTTGAGTTAATTCATTATCTTAGAGTTGTTATTTTCGACTTAAACTAATGACTTATGGATAAAAATTTAGAAAGTTTTTTAAACGAAATTTCTGTAAGAAATTCTCATGAACCTGAATTCATGCAAGCTGTTAGGGAAGTTTCCGAAACTGTAATTCCTTACATTGTTTCCAACAAAATTTATCACGGTAAAAACATTTTAATGAGGATGGTTGAACCTGAAAGAGTATTAATGTTTAGGGTGAATTGGGTAGACGATAGTGGAGAAATAAGAGTAAACAGAGGATACCGAGTGCAAATGAACTCTGCAATTGGCCCTTATAAAGGTGGATTGAGGTTTCATCCCTCTGTAAATTTAAGTATACTTAAGTTTTTAGCTTTTGAGCAAGTTTTCAAAAATAGTCTAACAACTCTACCTATGGGAGGAGGAAAGGGTGGGTCTGATTTTGATCCAAAAGGTAAAAGCGATGGTGAAATAATGAGATTCTGTCAAAGTTTTATGACAGAACTTTTTAGATATATTGGTCCAAATACAGATATTCCTGCCGGTGATATTGGTGTTGGAGGAAGAGAAATTGGATTTATGTTTGGTCAATATAAAAAATTAAAAAAAGAGTTTACGGGAGTTTTAACAGGAAAGGGGCTGTCTTGGGGAGGGTCATTAATTAGACCTGAGGCAACAGGCTATGGAACCGTGTATTTTGCGGAAAATATGCTCAATTATATTAACCAATCTGTTTACAAAAAAACTGTAGTTATTTCTGGGTCAGGAAATGTAGCTCAATTTGCTGCAGAAAAATGTATTCAACTTTCAGCTAAAGTTGTCACTTTATCTGATTCATCTGGTTTTATTTATGATAAAGAGGGAATAAATAAAGAAAAATTGAACCATATTATGGTCTTGAAAAATAATAAAAGAGTTAGAATCTCCGAATATTTAAATAAATACCCCAAAGCAAAATTTTATAAAAATAAGACACCATGGAATGTGCCCTGCGACATCGCCCTGCCGTGTGCAACTCAAAATGAATTGAACAAAAATGATGCTGAAGGTTTAATTAAAAACGGATGTATTTGTATTAGCGAAGGGGCGAATATGCCTTGTACACCAGATGCTATTACTGTTTTTAGAAAAAACAAAGTTTTATATGCCCCAGGGAAAGCTTCAAACGCAGGAGGAGTTGCAGTTTCAGGGCTTGAAATGGCTCAAAATTCATTACGATACAGCTGGACAAGAGAGGAAGTAGATAATAAACTGAAAGATATAATTCTAGATATTCATAATTCTTGCATCACTCACGGTAAAGAAAAAAAATATATTAATTATGAAAAAGGTGCTAACATTGCTGGTTTTATAAAAGTCGCAGATGCTATGATCGCTCAAGGAGTGGTTTAAATTATTTAATTATAATTTTTGAAATGTTAATATCTACTGAAGCAATAGCCTTAAATTCAATAAAATATTCCGAAACTAGTCTAATAGTTAAATGCTTTACCCTATCGGATGGAATAAAATCATATTTATTAAAAGGAATTAGATCACAAAAAAAAAGAGGATTAAATGTTGGGCTATTTCAACCATTAACCATTTTAGAAATTGATGCAAGTCATAGAGGGCTGGGAAAGCTTAATAATATCCGCTCAGCTAAAATAATTTCGCCTTATAAGTCGATACCTTTTGACATTGTGAAAAATACTATTGTTCAGTTTTTAGCAGAAATTTTGTCAAAAAGCATACAAGAAGAAGAAAGTAATGAGTCATTATACACATTCATAAAAACCTCCATGATTTGGCTTGATAACAGTTCGAATTACACAAATTTTCACATTCACTTTGTAATTAAATTTTTAAGATATCTTGGAATTTCGCCTGATAAAACCAACATTATATTTGATGGGTTTGACATGTTAAATGGAGAGTTTAGTAATGACTCTCAAAATATTAATTACATAAACGGAAATGTAATTAAAAATTTTAAAGGATTTTTAGGCACAGATTTTGATGAGGTTAGAGACTTGATTACATCTTCTTTTGAAAGAAAAGAGCTGTTAGAATTTTTAATGAAATATATGCAAATACACATGGAAAATTTCAGAAGGCCTCAATCACTTAACATCATGTATGATCTTTTTAAAAGAAAGTAAGTCGTTATTAGCATTATTTTTAATAATATCGCTAAATAGCTTTTCTCAACAACTGATTATTAAAGATTTTCAAGACGAATCTATCATTCCAAATGTTGCAGTACATAATACTTTGCAAACGTTAACAATTCTATCAGATTCAAATGGGGTAATAAACCTTTCGTCTTTTAAACAAACAGATTCCTTGATATTTAGTCATGTTTCATACGAAAAACGAATACTTTCGGTTAATAGTATTTCTCAATCTATTGTTTACTTATATCCAAAGACTCAAATATTATCTGAGATTATCCTTTCAGTGGGAAGAAACAGAGAAAATAAAGAAAAAATTTCTAGAAAGGTTTCTTTAATAAATCCAAAAAAAACTGAACTTGATTTACCTCAAACATCCGCTGATTTATTATACTATGGAGGGGGAATCAGGATTCAAAAATCCCAAGGAGCTGGAGGAAGTCCTGTGATTAGAGGGTTTGAAGCTAATAGAGTTTTACTTGTTATTGATGGAGTTAGGATGAATAATGCCATATACAGGTCTGGCCATCTTCAAAACGCGATAACAATTGATCCGTATACACTTGAAAGAACTGAAATTATTTTTGGACCATCTTCAGTTGGTTACGGCTCAGATGCATTGGGAGGGGTTGTACATTTTTACACTAAAAAACCTAAAATTAATAACGAAAAAATTTGGACATTAAATGGAGTCAGTTCTTATAATACTGCGCTTAACCACAAGGTCAATAATTTTAGTGCCGAGTTTAGCGGAAAAAAATGGGCAAGTTTTACTAGTTTTTCTTATTCTGACTTTGGTGATATAATTATGGGTAGTAAAAGGAATCACGGTTTTAAAAATTGGGGATTGAATAAATATTTTCTTGATGGCAATAATCTAAATTCTCATAATCATTTAAATAAAAATTCAGAAATTCAAACTAACACTGGCTATTCACAGTTAGACTTTTTACAAAAGTTAAATTTTAAAATTTCCGATGATTCTAATATTATTTTCAATATTCAACATTCTAAATCATCAATCATTGATAGATATGATAAATTGAATGAATTTAATAACGAGGAAAATCTCAAGTATGCTCAATGGTATTATGGTCCTCAGGAAAGAAGTCTATTCTCATCTACATACAATTTTTTAAATAATAAAAATTGGTTAAGCAAAGGGTCTGTTGTTGCTGCTTATCAAAATATAAAAGAATCCAGAAACAATAGAAAATTTGAGTCTCTGACTTTAAATTCCCAATCTGAAAATGTAAAAGTCTATTCATTAAATTTAGATTTTGTTGGGTTTGAAAAAGATAAATCATCTTTTTCTTATGGTTTTGAATACACTTATAATGATGTAAACTCAAGAGCTCTTGGAGAAAAATTAATTCAAGGAGATCACTCTTTAATCAGCTCAAACAGTATTGATAAAATGTTTAATATTCCCACTCGATATCCTAGTGATGGAAGTAATTACAGTACAATAGCAACTTATTATGAATTTAGAAAAGATATCTCAGCAAAATCTAATTTTAACATCGGAATGAGGTATACCCAAACAAATCTTAATGCTAGTTGGGAAGAAGCTGCGCTTATTGACGCCAATTTAAACACAGTTAATACTAAAAATTCGTCACTCACAGGCAGCATAGGTTACGTTATGAGGTCTGATAATAACTGGCAAGTAAATACTAATTTTTCCAGTGGATTCAGGTCCCCAAATATTGATGATATTGGAAAGATAAGAGAAAACAGGGGAATGCTTTCTGTTCCTAACAAAAAACTCAAGCCTGAATATGCATACAGTTCAGAGTTAGGGCTCAGTAAATTTTATAATGATAAAATGAATGTTTTTTCTTTGAATCTTTATTACACTCATATAACTAATCATATAACTAGGGATTTTTTTCAAATTTTAAATGACCGAACAACCGATAGTCCTAATACAATTCTTTATAATTCTGAAGAGGTTATAACTATGGCTAATATTAATAAAGGTAGAGCTTATATTTATGGCTTTTCTTTTGATTCAGAAGCTAAAATTTCAGAAAACTTTTTTTTTAAGAGTAACCTAACATATACAAGAGGAGGAAGTGTTAAAAATCCTAATCCACTACCCTCAATTTCCCCATTATTTGGAGCATTTTATTTAAAATGGATTGATTCAAATCTAAAAATGCAATTGTCATACAGATTTTCTGAGGCCAAAAATCCAGAAGAGTACAGTAAAGGAGGAGAAGACGGTCTTGAAGAAACTCCAATTATAGGTTATCAAAATAAAGCTCCAATATATAACGGAATGCCTTCTTGGGGTGTTTTAAAGTTCTCTTCCTCATTTAAATTAACCAAAAACCTAAAAACAATTTTGATTTTAGACAATCTACTTGATATTCACTACCGGGAATTCGCTTCAGGAATTTCATCACCTGGAAGAAACCTTAATATAGTTTTTGAGTATGATTTCTAAAAAAATTTAATCTAAAATGGTTACTTTCGCTTCTTATAAAATTATGATCCTAATAAGATGGCTTTTAAGGAATACAAAAGACTAAATCTATCGCAAATTGCCAAAGAAGTTCTTACTGATTGGGAATCCAACCATTCATTTAAAAAAAGTATTGATTTAAGACAAGGTGCTCCAAAATTTGTTTTTTACGAGGGGCCTCCCTCTGCAAATGGAATGCCTGGGATTCATCATGTTATGGCAAGAAGTATCAAAGATATTTTCTGTAGATATAAAACTTTAAAAGGATTTCAAGTTCATCGAAAAGCTGGTTGGGATACTCATGGCCTTCCAATAGAACTTAGTGTTGAAAAAGAACTTGGAATCACTAAAGAAGATATTGGCAAATCAATTTCTGTTGAAGATTATAACAAGGCATGTAAAAAGGCTGTTATGCGTTACACCGACGTGTGGAATGATTTAACTAAAAAAATGGGGTACTGGGTCGATATGGAAAACCCATACATAACTTATAAACCAAAATATATAGAATCTGTTTGGTGGTTATTAAAAAATCTCTTTGAAAAAGGTTTGATTTACAAGGGTTACACCATTCAACCATATTCTCCAAAAGCGGGGACTGGTCTTAGTTCGCATGAGCTAAATCAACCTGGAACATATCAAGATGTTACAGATACCACAGTAACTGCTCAGTTTAATGCAATAAAAAATACTTTGCCCAAAAGTTTAAAAAATTACGATTCAGTCCATTTCTTAGCATGGACGACAACGCCATGGACACTTCCTTCAAATACAGCGCTGACTGTTGGTCCAAAAATAAAATATACTATAGTTTCCACTTTTAATCAATACACCAATAAACCAATACACGTTGTATTAGCTAAAAATTTAGTGTCAAAAGTTTTGTCTAATTCTTTTTTTAAGGTAGAAAAAAAAGAAGATTTGAATTTAAAAACTAATGCCAAAAATAAAATTCCCTATTTTGTAAATAACACTTTTTTAGGTAGTGATTTAATAGGAGTTCAATACGAACAACTTTGGAGCGAGGCACCTCTTCCCTATAAAAATGCCGAAAACGCTTTTAGGATTATAGGAGGTGATTTTGTAACTACTGAAGATGGAACAGGTATTGTTCACACAGCACCAACTTTTGGAGCTGATGATGCTAAAGTTGCTAAAGAGGCAAATCCAGAAATTCCTCCAATGCTAATTTATGATGAAAAACAGCAACTAGTTCCTCTTGTAGATCTACAAGGAAGATTTAGACCAGAATTAGGAGAGTTAGGTGGAAAATATGTAAAAAATGAATATTACAGTTCAGCAGAAAAAAAACCTGAAAAATCTGTAGATGTCGAAATTGCTATAAAATTGAAGGAAGAAAATAAAGCTTTTAAAGTTGAAAAATATGTACATAGTTACCCCAATTGTTGGAGAACTGATAAGCCTATTTTATACTATCCATTAGACTCTTGGTTTATTAAAGTAACAGAAAAAAAAGAAGCTCTAATAAAACTAAACGAATCAATCAACTGGAAGCCAAAATCGACCGGAGATGGAAGATTTGGAAATTGGCTTGCTAATGCAAACGACTGGAATCTGTCAAGATCTCGGTATTGGGGAATTCCTCTTCCTATTTGGAGGTCTGAGGACTCTAAAGAAACTATTATAATTGGCTCAGTTGAAGAATTAAAAAATGAAATTGAAAAGTCAATTAATTTAGGTTTTATGAAAGCAGACCCTTTTGATTCTTTTGAAATTGATAATATGGATGAATCTAATTATGATTCAATTGATCTTCATAAAAACATAGTGGATAAGATCGTCTTAGCCTCCACTTCCGGACAAAAAATGTTTCGAGAATCAGATTTAATTGATGTATGGTTTGATTCTGGTTCTATGCCCTATGCTCAATGGCATTACCCTTTTGAAAATAAAGAAATGATTGACGATAAGATAGCTTTCCCAGCTGATTACATTGCTGAAGGAGTCGATCAAACAAGAGGATGGTTTTATACTCTTCATGCAATTAGTTCAATGGTTTTTGATTCAATTTCATATAAAAATGTGATTTCTAACGGTCTGGTACTTGATAAAAATGGACAGAAAATGTCTAAAAGGTTGGGCAACGCGGTGGATCCTTTCAAAACAATCGAAGAATTTGGACCTGATGCTACAAGATGGTATATGATAAGTAATGCTAATCCTTGGGATAATTTAAAATTTGATGTTGAGGGTATTGAGGAAAGTAAACGTAAATTTTTTGGAACATTATATAATGTTTACTCATTTTTTACTCTTTATGCCAATATTGATAATTTTAATTACCAAGAAAAAGAAATTGACAATAGTGAAAAGTCTGAACTTGATAGATGGATTATTTCTGAACTAAACTCCTTAATCTTTGAAGTTGACAAATATTACTCTAACTATGAACCTACAAAAGCTGCTAGATCAATTTCTAAATTCGTTCAATTATATTTAAGTAATTGGTATGTTAGGCTTTCTAGAAGAAGGTTTTGGAAAGGGTCATACGAAAAAGATAAGATTAGTGCCTATCAAACTTTATATACGTGTTTAATAGAAATTGCTAAAATTTCATCCCCAATCGCCCCTTTTTACATGGATAGGTTGTACTGTGATTTAACTTCAAATTCTCGTTTTAATTCATTGAAGTCTGTTCATCTTGATGATTTTCCTATTTCAAACAGTAACCTAATTGATACTGAATTACAAAAGAAAATTAGAAAAGCTCAAACAATTTGCTCATTAGTTTTGTCTCTTAGAAAAAAAGAAAAAATTAAAGTCCGCCAACCTTTATCAAAAGTAATGATTCCTTACTCTAGTAAGAATGAAAAATTACAGTTTGAACAAATTTCAGAACTTATTAAATCAGAAGTGAATGTAAAAGAAATTGAACTAATCAGTAATTCATCTGGAATATTAGTAAAAAAAGTAAAGCCTAATTTTAAAAGTTTAGGCCCAAAATTTGGAAAACTATTGACCCCAATAGCTGAAAAAATAAAATTACTTGAAATAAGTGATATTGAAAAAATTGAAAACGGCGATACTATTTCAATAATAGTAAACGATAATCCTATTGTAATTAACCCTAACGATGTTGAAGTTATTTCTGAAGACATTAAGGGTTGGTTAGTCGCTTCTGAAAACAATATTACCGTTGCTTTAGACGTTCAATTAAATAATGAGTTAGTAAATGAAGGAATAGCTCGCGAACTTGTAAACAGAATCCAAAATCATAGAAAAGAAATTGGTCTTTTGGTTACTGATAAAATTATTTTAAATATTCAGAGGGATAATATTATTGAAAAAGCTATTTTTGAAAACAGAGAATATATCATGAATGAAACACTCTCTGTAAAATTAAATATTGAAGATTCAATTAATAGAGGTATTGAAATTAACTTTGATAATATAGAAACTAAATTAAATATAGAAAAAAAATAATCATGGAAACTACTCGTTATTCAGATAAAGACTTAAAATACTTTAAATCTCTCATTGAAGAGAAAATTGAAAAAGCTCAAAATGATTTGGCACTTATTAAAAGTGCTTACATGAACGATGGAAATAATGGTACTGAGGATACTTCCCCAACTTTTAAAGCTTTTGAAGAAGGCTCGCAAACAATGTCTAAAGAAGCTAACACTCAACTTGCCATTAGACAGGAAAAATTTATTAGAGATTTAAAAAGTGCACTAATTAGAATTGAAAATAAGACATATGGTGTTTGTAGAGAAAACGGTAAGCTAATAAATAAAAAGCGTTTAGAACTTGTTCCACATGCAACTTTAAGTATAGAAGCTAAAAACAAAATGTCTTAATAATTGTGGTTTAATTACAATTTATGAGTCTAAATAAGTCTGTACTGATAATATTTCTAATTCTTCTAATTGATCAGTTTACTAAAGTTTACATAAAATTACATTTTCCCTTAACTATTTATGGTTCAGAAGCTCTGGTCGATTGGGGATGGTTTAAAGTTCTTTTTGTAGAAAATAAAGGCATGGCATGGGGGGCCAAAATCAGTGATTTTATTCCCTTTATTAACGATAGGTTAGGTAAATTAATTCTAACCTTAATTAGAATTACTGCAGTTCCTTTAATTTTTTATTGGCTTTATGATAGTATTAATAAAAAAGAACACAAACTTCTAATAATTAGTATTTCTTTGGTTCTAGCTGGTGCCATCGGAAATTTAATTGATTCAATTTTATATGGTTATCTTTTTACTGATAGTTACCTTAATATTGCCAGCTTTAACCCAGGCAATGGTTATGAATCGCTTTTATATGGACATGTTGTTGACATGTTACAATTCCCAATGTTTTCTTGGACTTGGCCCAATTGGTTTCCTTTTTTAGGTGGAAATAGTTTTACATTTTTCGAGCCAGTCTTTAATTTTGCTGATACAGCTATTAGTACCGGAGTTGGTATTATGTTGGTGTTTAACAAGAAAATATTTACTTAAAATTTATAGGTTTTTTCAGGTGTAATACAATAATCCAGTTTTATGTCTTGTAAAAATACATCACTAATTTTTTCAATTGGTTCAAAAAAAGATAACCCTATTTTAATTGTTTTTAATGAACACTTTTTTAAAAATCTGTCGTAATAGCCCCCTCCGTAACCCACTCTATCTCCAAACTTGTCAAAGCAAAGTAAGGGGACAAAAACTAAATCTATTTGATCTTCATTTATTTTTATTCCTGAATCTGGTTCTGAGATTCCCTGCTCATTAATTGTCATTAGAGTAGCGTCTGTTAGAAGATAATTAGTGATTGTCTTGTCGTTAAAATTCGTTTTAGGCAATACTACATTCTTATCTTTCCCTTGAATAATCTGAATGATCAATTGTGTATCTATTTCATTGTTTTTTTCAATAGGAAAAAAAATGTGATAATTAGTATAATCCCAAATGGCCATGTTTAAAGATCTGTTGGCAATTTCAAGGCTTAATTCTTTACAATCATTTTCACTCAAAGAATTTCTTTTTGTTTTAAAAAGCACCCTTAGATCTTTTTTTAACACTACTTCTTAGTTTTAAATTTATTTCCTTTATGAATCATATAAGGTAAGGGAACAAGTATTGATAAAAAGTATATCACAGCTGCAATAGACTCTTCAAATACTATATATGATGTTATGTATATTAATGAAGAATAAATAGCAAGGTTTATAAAAAACTTTTTAAAAAAAATAAGATAATTTTTTAAATCAAAAGACTCTTTCTCTTTTTTGGACATAGTGTTATACCCAGCCAATAACATATCTGCGTTATTTTCATTTGTAACGAAAGCAACTCCAACAAAACATATATTTGTGATAATTAATGCTAAAAACATTTACATTTTTAATTTATTTAAAAGCCAAGATAAAAATTTAAAAAGAATTATTTTAGTGCAGTGAGCAAACAGTCTTTAAATCCTGAATTTTCAACCCTTCCTAATCAGCCTGGTGTATATCAGTTTTTTAATGAGTCCAATAAGATAATATATATAGGAAAGGCAAAAAATTTAAAAAAAAGAGTATCCTCTTATTTTCAAAAAAACGTAGGTTCTCAAAAAACAAAAAATCTTGTAAAAAATATAGCAGAGATTAAACATGTTGTTGTTTCCTCAGAATCGGATGCGTTATTGCTAGAAAATTCACTTATTAAAAAATACCAGCCTAAATACAACATCTTACTAAGAGATGACAAAACTTATCCCTGGATCTGTATTAAGAAAGAAAGGTTCCCAAGAGTTATGTTCACGCGAAAAGTAATAAAAGATGGCTCTGAATACTATGGCCCTTACACTAATTATAAAACAATTAATATTCTCCTTGATTTAATTAATAATCTTTACCCATTAAGAATAGGGAATTACAACCTCTCTGAAAAACAGATTAATTCTAGTGATAAAGTGCTATGCCTTAGAGTTTTAAAAAAAAACGGAAATACTTTGATTTTAGGTTTTCAAAAAAATGATAAGGTCAGTCCTAATGAAACATTGATTTCTGAGAAAGATTATGAAATTAACATAAAATCTATTCGCGAAATCCTTAGGGGTAAACTAAATCCTTCAAAAGAAATTTTAAGAAAAAAAATGTTGGTTTTTTCTAAAAATATGGAATTTGAAAATGCGCAAAAAATTAAAGAAAAAATCGAACTTTTAGAAAATTACCAGTTTAAATCTACGGTAGTAAGTTCTAAGCTAAATAATATAGATGTCTTTAGTATACTTTCAGATAAAACACATGCTTATGTTAATTATTTACAGGTTGCCTATGGTCGCATCGTTAGGTTTCACAATATTGAGCTTAAAAAAAAATTAGATGAAACGGATGAAGATCTACTTTTAATGTGCATTGTTAATTTAAGAGATAAATTTAAATCAAAAAATAAAACTATCATTTGCCCATTTAAATACGCTCCGTTAATTCCTGTTAAATTTATTGTGCCAAAAATGGGAGAAAACAAAAAACTTCTTGAACTTTCTAAAAAAAATATCGCCTACTTCAAAATCGAAAAATTAAAAAAAATTCAAATTGTTGATCCAGAACGTCATTCAAAAAGAATTATGAATCAGATGAAAAATGATCTAAGATTGAAAAATGATCCTGAACACATTGAATGTTTTGATAATTCTAATATTCAAGGATCAAATCCAGTAGCGGCATGTGTTGTTTTTAGAAACGGAAAGCCTTTTAAAAAAGAATACAGACATTATAATATAAAAACGGTTGAAGGGCCAGATGATTACGCCTCAATGGAAGAGGTAATTTACAGGAGATATAAAAGAATGATTGATGAAAAAAAGAAATTACCCTCATTAATTATCATTGATGGTGGAAAGGGTCAACTAAGTTCGGGAGTTTGTGCTTTGAAAAAATTGCATTTAGATAAGAAAATAATTGCTCTTGGTATAGCAAAAAGATTGGAGGAAATATTCTATCCATCTGATCCAATTCCTTTGTACTTAGATAAAAGATCTGAAACATTAAAAATAATACAACACATGAGAAATGAAGCGCATCGTTTTGCAATTACATTTCATAGAAATAAAAGAAGTGGACAGGCATTAAATTCATCACTTGACTCGATTATTGGAATTGGAGAAAAAACCAAAATTACTCTTTTAAAAAAATACAAATCAATTAAAAAAATAAAAGAAACACCTCAAGAGTCAATTATTAAACTAATTGGTGTGGCAAAAGCAAAAAAAATAATCTCATTTTTAAATTCATCCAAATAGTATTTATATTTTTGTATTCATGAGAATAAAAGCTTTGGTAATTTGTTCCATTTTTCTTCTATCAAACTTGGCTAATAGTCAAAATTCAAAAGGAATTAGTTCGCCGTTTATTAGCACATCATTCGACTCTTTTAAAACAGGTGAGTGGATTAAATTTAGAATTCACTACGGTATTTTCAACGCTAGTTATGCCACTTTAGAACTTCAAGAAAGTAGTGTTGGCAATGAAAGTGTACACAAAGCAGTAGCAATTGGAAGAACCACGGGAATTGCAAGGTTTTTCTTCAAAGTTGAAGACAGATATGAAACTTATTTTAAAAAAAATATTGTAAAACCATTAAAATCTACCAGAAATATTTATGAAGGTGGGTATACTAAAAATGTTGAAATTAAATATGATTATGCGCTTAATCAAGCTACTGTAAACGACATCAAAAATAATCAGATTAGTAAAGTGCCAATTAAAGAGAATGTCCAAGATTTAATTTCAACTTTTTATTTTCTTAGAAATCATTTTGATACTAAAAATTTAAAAATTAATGATTTTATTAAAATAACTGTTTTTTTTGATGCCGAAAATTATAATTTTAAAATGCGATTTTTAGGTCGCGAAGATGTAAAGACAAAATTTGGCATTGTAAATTGTTTAAAATTTAATCCAATCATTGAATCTGGAAGAGTTTTTAGGGATAGTGAAAGTCTCACCCTTTGGGTAAGTAATGATGACAATAAAATCCCAATAAAAGTAGAGGCTGGTTTAAGAATTGGTTCTATAGAAGCGGATCTTGAGGAGTTCAAGGGGCTTAAGCACCCCTTTAAAATTAAAATAAATGAATAAAGTAACTATACTATTAGTACTAATAATATGTGTCAATTATTCTTGCAAAACAGATTTAAAGCCCCAACCCCCAAAAGTTGTCAAAGAAAAAATTATAAAGCAATTTGGATACACACTAAATGATTATCATGTCGTTAAAGACACTGTTAAAAGTGGAGATTCATTTGGAACTATTCTTGAAAAAAACAATTTATTTTACCCCCAAATATTTAATATTGTTCAAAAAGCCAAACAAGTTTATGATGTAAGAAAAATAAATATTGGCAAGCCCTACACAATTTTGTTTTCTAAGGATAGTTTAAAATCACCTAAATTATTTGTTTATCAGCCAAATCCTATTGATTATGTATTGGTTTCATTAACAGATTCTCTATGGGCTGAAAAAAAATCCAAAGCAGTAAAATTAATTGAATTCGAAGCTCAAGGAACTATTACCAGTTCCCTTTCAGAAACCATGGAAGAGGAAAAATTATCTCCATTATTGTCCAATGAGCTTTCAGAAATTTATGCTTGGACTATTGATTTTTTTAGACTTGAAAAGGGGGATAAATTTAAAATAATATATACGGGTAAATTTGTCGATGATTCCATATATGTAGGCTTAAATAGAATTCACTCTGCATTTTTTGAACATAGAAAAACACCTTTTTATGCCATTGAATTTG
>Ga0228639_1000122_pt1 | contig 33540 bp, 33 predicted proteins | sample 50DmetaG_FD_190532 | JGI IMG/M metagenome (GOLD analysis project Ga0228639, IMG submission 190532) | Seawater microbial communities from Monterey Bay, California, United States - 50D | ecosystem: Environmental > Aquatic > Marine > Coastal | place: USA: California | collected 2016-10-18
TAGTCTGGCGGAACTCGACCCGAATCCGTTTGATTAATGCGTTTAGGGAGGCCCATTCAATAACCGAAACTGAGTTGGTGCCGGGGGAACCGTTAATTTGTGATGGTATTGAATTACCAATCAAACATCGAAAAAAAAGAATAGATTTAGAGGCTCGGGGGCTCGTTAAGGGGGCTCATGTCATTTATTTAGGACCTGGAAGGAAGCCAGGGTTTTCGAAGCTTCATATTCTAGGTTCAGACGATCCACAGGTTTCAGCAGCGTCGATTGTAAAAATTGAAAAGCTTGATGCAGAGGAACCATTTATACCGTTTGCAGCTCGTATGGGGGCTACTTTTTTACATGGTTCAGCCGTTACGATTCATAAATCTCAGGGGTCTCAATGGGAGCAAGTGCAAGTTATTTCAAGTGACTTGGCCGTAGCGGCAGGTACAGGGCGAATAGAATCGGGACAACCGCTTTGGAAGCGATTAACTTATGTTGCAATTACACGGGCCCAGCTTCAACTTAATTGGGTGACCAGAAACCGTCTTTCAAAGCCAAAAATTCCTCTGGACACTACTAAATTAATATAACATAAAATTTGCTTATTTTGTGGTCTAATAAAAGTAATTTTTAGCAAAACAGCACTTAATCTTTGGAGGAAATTATAATGCTTGGCCAGATGATGCATCGCGATCTTTCAATAATAGAGATATTAAAATTTGCTGCGGAAAATCATTCATTGAGTGAGGTTATTTCACTACGAACAGAAGGTGACATACATCGTTATACCTACAGCGATTGTCTGATTAGGGTTTGTAAATTAGCTAATGCCCTTTTGGATTTAGGTGTCAAAAAGGGTGATAGGGTCGCTACTCTGGCGTGGAACGGTTATCGGCATTTAGAATTATATTATGCTGTAAGTGGCGTTGGTGCTGTATGCCATACAATTAATCCCAGATTAAGTGCTGAGCAAATGCTTTATATAATCGAGCATGCTGGTGATACTATTTTATTTGTAGATACTTCTTTTGTTCCAATAATAGAACAGCTTGCTTCAAAGCTACCTAAAAACTTGGTAATTATTGTTATGGCGAGCAGCGCAAGTATGTCTAACCTATCTGATCAATATTTATCTTATGAAAAGTTATTATCTGAAAGTTCTGAGAAAATGGTTTGGCCCGAGCTGCCAGAGAATACGGCCGCGGGTCTTTGTTATACCTCTGGTACTACTGGAAACCCCAAAGGGGCGCTTTATTCACATCGGTCTACAGTACTTCATGCGCTTACAATTTCATTAAACATGGGTCTTTATCTTGGTAATGGAAAAAAGGTTTTACCAGTGGTTCCATTATTTCATGTTAACGCTTGGGGTCTTCCTTATGCCGCACCTTTGACAGGAACGTCATTGATTTTTCCAGGCCCAAACTTGGATGGTGCTTCACTATTTAAGTTAATGGATCATGAAAATGTTAATTCTGCGTGGGGGGTGCCCACAGTATGGCTTGGGCTTCTTGGTGAAATTCGCAAGCAGGGCAAGGCTCCCTCCCAATTCCAAAATGTCGTTATCGGTGGTTCTGCGGCCCCTAAATCAATGATTGAAGAATTCGAGAGTCTGGGAATTACAGTTTGTCACGCTTGGGGAATGACTGAAATGAGCCCGGTTGGAACCCAAGGTTTCCTACCTCAATCCATGACTAAATTTCTTTCTTCAGATGAGAAAATATCAAAAAAATGCAATCAAGGTCGCAGAGTGTTTGGAGTTGATTTAAAAGTTGTCGACGACAAAGGTAATTCTTTACCGCATGATGGAAAAGCTTCAGGCGAGCTGCATGTTCGGGGAAACGCAATTATTTCTGGTTATTATAAAAATGACTCCGCTACAGAAGAAGCTTTTGATGAAAAGGGATGGTTTGGAACAGGTGACATCGCCTCGATAACGCCCGATGGGTTTCTCAATATTCAGGATAGAGCGAAAGATTTGATAAAGTCAGGTGGTGAATGGATTAGCTCGATTGATATAGAAAATATTGTTATGGGCCATCCAGAAGTTGCAAATTGTGCTGTCATTGCTGTTTCTCATCCAAAATGGGAGGAAAGACCACTACTTGTAGTCGTGTCAAACGGAAATATTCGTGTTACGAAGAAAGAAATTGATAATTTACTTCTTGAGCATATTGCAAAGTGGCAATTGCCAGATGCTATAGAGTTTTTAGATGCTTTACCATTAACTGCTACCGGTAAAGTGTCAAAGCTTACACTGAGAGAAAAGTTTGCAAACTATAAATTAGCTTAATTGGATCAAAAAATGGATTTAGGTATTACAAAAAAAGTAGCTCCCTTGGTTGATGCTGTTCGAGAAATGGTAAGTAATGAAATAGAGCCTCTGGATGCTGAGTTTCACGCAGAGGTAGGTAAACATCCAAGTGGAAACAGATTTCAGCACACTGAGCGACAGATTAGAATTCTAGATGAATTGAAGATAAAAGCTCGTGAACGTGGATTGTGGAATTTTTGGTTAACTGACAGCGAAAAAGGATATGGTTTAACAACCGTAGAATATGCCTATTTGGCTGAAGAAATGGGAAAAGTCAGCATCGCAGCCGAAGTTTTTAATTGCAATGCTCCGGATACTGGAAATATGGAAGTTCTCGAGCGCTATGGAACAAATGATCATAAGAAGCGATGGCTTTATGATTTGTTAGATGGAAAAATTCGCTCAGCTTATGTCATGACAGAACCAAATACTGCTTCGTCTGATGCTGCTCAGCTGGTATTTAGCGCTGTAAAAGAGGATGAAAGCTGGGTGCTTAATGGCGAAAAATGGTGGATTTCTGGAGCTGGAGATCCGCGATGTCAATTATATATATTATTGGCATGCACGGACCCAAGTGCATCCAAACATAATCGCCACACCATGTTTTTACTTGATCCAAAAACACCAGGCATCGAAGTTCTAAGACCAATGCAGGTTTTTGGTAATGATGATGCCCCTCATGGACATATGCATTTAAAATTTACCGATGTACGCATTCCGTCGTCTAGTATCGTACTTGGTGAAGGTAAGGGGTTTGAGGTTGCCCAGGGTAGGCTTGGCCCTGGCCGTATACATCACTGCATGCGAGCAATAGGACAAGCTGAAAAAGCCTTGGAAATGATGTGCCGTCGTGGTTTATCTCGTGAAGCCTTTGGGAAAAGGCTTACAGATTTAGGGGGAAATTATGATATTATTGCGAACGCTCGTATGGATATAGAAATGTCTCGATTGTTGTGCCTTAAAGCTGCTTATATGATGGATACGGCCGGTGTTCGTGCCGCTCAACCATGGATTTCAAAAATCAAAGTTATTGCTCCATTGATGGCTGGGAAAGTAATAGATGAAGCTATGCAATTGCACGGTGCAGCGGGAATAAGTCAAGACTTTGATTTAGCAAATATGTGGACACATATCAGAACCCTTAGATTTGCAGACGGACCGGATGCCGTACATCGTCGGCAGGTTGCTCGAGCTGAGTTAAAGAAATACACAAATTCTGCAACATAAATTTAAATTTAGTGTGTGCTGGTTTATTTTAGGGCGCCTTATTCTAAAATTGATCTGTATCCAGGCATATGGTTACTGGCCCATCGTTTATAAGGCTTACTTCCATCTCACTTCCAAATTTTCCAGTTTGAGTAGATATTCCATGCTGCTTAAGGCAGGATACGAAATGGTTATAAAGATATTTTGCAATTTCTGGTTTCGCCGCCTCGGAAAATCCAGGACGGTTACCTCGCTTTAAATCAGCAGCTAAAGTGAATTGGCTAATAACTAACGCTGATCCATTAATATTTATTAAAGAGTGGTTCATTTTGTGGTTTTCATCTTGATATATTCTGATTTTGGTAATCTTGCTTGCGAGTTTTTCTGCTTGACTGACGGTATCATTTTGCATTGCACAAACTAGAATAAGCGCGCCAATTTCACATTTACCTACAATTTGATCTGAGATAGAAACATTTGCATTTTTAACCCTTTGAACGACAGCTTTCATTTTATAATTTCCTCTGCTAATTCACGACTAAAATCTGTTAAAAAAAACGGTTTCCTTGATCATTTGTTAAATAACTTTCAATTCAATTTTCTTGAAACTTTTGAGTATTTATTTTGGTTTCTTTTATTATTATTTGCTTTTTCTAAATCGATGTTGACGGTTTTGAGCGAGCGCCTGACGGATTTACTATTTATTTCACTTATTTCACCCCGTTTTAAACTTCCAAGTTTAAATGGGCCATACTCAATCCTTATAAGTCGATTTACTTGTAATCCAAGTTCGCTCATTGCGCGCCGTATTTCGCGGTTTTTACCCTCCTTCAATCCAATCGTTAGCCATGCGTTAGCACCTTGTTGGCGGTCTACTGAAACTTTCATGGGTCTGAAGAATTCCTTTTCAACAGAGATACCAGATCTGAGTAAATCTAAACTAGCTTCTTTTGGATGCCCTTTGACCCGAACTCTATAAAGCCTAATAAGTTCAGAGCTTGGTAGCTCAAGTTTTCTTTTTAATTCGCCACTATTTGTCAAAAGTAATAATCCCTCAGAATTAAGATCTAAACGGCCAACTGGCATCAAACGTGGCAAGTTCGTTGGGAAATAGTCATAAATTGTTTTGCGGTTTTTATCATCCTTGGCCGTCGTTACAGCGCCGACTGGTTTGTAAAAGCACCATAATCGCTCTTCATCAGGTTTAGCGATTGGGTCACCATCAATAAGGATAACATCGCTATCAAGAACATTAAAAGCTGGTGAAGTCAGTATTTCACCATTAACTTTTACACGCCCTTCTAATATTATTTTTTCAGCTTCTCGACGGCTTGCTATACCTGCTCTGGATAAGACTTTAGCAATACGATTGCCTTTAGGTGATTGATTATTCATATCTGTGACTTATGATAAAAAGTCAGTTCGGGAAACCCCTGATAGAAATACGAAAAAATATTATGTTTAGAAGTTATATGGATGATGCGCTTGAAGAAGCAGTCAAAGCTCTTGAAAGAGGAGAGGTACCAGTTGGTGCTGTTATTGTAGAAACTTCTGGCAATATCATCGCGCGTGCTGGAAACGAAACACGTGAAAGAATGGACCCATCTGCACATGCAGAAGTTATAGCTATCCGGAAAGCGTGTAATACCTTAAAAACTGAGAGGCTGGTAAATTGTGACATTTATGTGACTTTAGAGCCTTGCACAATGTGCGCCGGGCTAATTGCAAACGCGAGAATAAGACGTATTTATTTTGCTGCATCAGATCCTAAATCTGGTGGAGTCCAGCAAGGTGCAAGAGTTTTTGATCATAAACAAACCCACCACGTTCCAGAAATATATTCGGGCATAGGTGAAGAAAAAGCAGTAAAACTTTTAAGAGATTTTTTTGCTAAGAAGCGTTTGAAAGTGTAATCTTTTATCGGACCTAATTTCAGAGGTCATCTTGACCCTGTAGAGCTTTATTACATCTACCACAAACAGGATTTTGTAAGCTCACTTCTGGAAGTATCTTCCAACAACGTTGACATTTTTCGCCTGACGCTTTTTGAAAATCAATTTTAATGCCCTTTATCTCTTCCGTAGAAAAAGCTGTTTCAGGAGCATTTTCTAAAGATAGTTTTATCGATGAAGTTATACATATGTCAGCAAATGGAATACTGTCCAATATTTCAAACGTTTTTTGATCCTCTAAGTGAATAACGGGGTAAGCTTCGAGGCTAGAGCCTATGACTTTTTCAGTTCGTTGCACTTCTAATGCAGCAGTAACAGCTCTTCTGGCTTGCCGAATAATGGCCCATTTTTTTGCCAATTCTTCATTTCTCCATGCTTTTGGTGTGTTGGGCATATCGGTTAAATGAATAGAGCTATTATCACCTGGATATCTTTCGAGCCAAACCTCTTCCATTGTAAATACTAATACTGGAGCAAGCCAAGATGTTAATCTAAGGAATATGTGATCAAGAACAGACTGCGAAGATCGCCTTTCCAGAGTATCCCCATCACAGTAAAGAACATCTTTTCGTATATCGAAATAGAACGAGGACAGCTCAACCGTCGCAAATGTAAAGACAGATTGAAACACACCCTGAAAGTCATATTCACTGTAGCCTTTTCGCACGCGCTCATCGAGTTCGGATAAGCGATGTAAAATCCATTGTTCAAGCTCTGGCATATCTTTGGGTTCAACTTTTTCACTTTCTGATGTTTCAGAAAGTGAGCCTAGAATAAATCTCATAGTATTACGGAGCCGTCGATAACTATCTGAAACCCCTTTTAAAATTTCTGGACCAATACGAAGGTCTGCTGTGTAGTCAGACTGCGCAACCCAAAGGCGCAAAATATCCGCCCCATATTGTTTTACAACTTGTTCTGGGGCTATTGTGTTTCCAAGAGACTTGGACATTTTCATGCCCTTCTCATCTAGTGTGAAACCGTGGGTTAGGACACCTCGGTATGGTGCCCTCCCATTTGTTCCGCAGGACTGGAGCATTGAAGAATGAAACCAACCTCGATGTTGATCAGTTCCTTCTAAATATAAATCAGCAAGTCCATCATCGGATCCATCTTCGCGTTCTTTCAGAACAAATGCATGTGTAGAGCCGCTATCAAACCAAACATCCAATATATCATATACTTGATCATACTCAGTTGGATCTACAATTCCCTCTAAAAAACGTTTTTTTGAATTTTCATGATACCAAGCATCAGCTCCTTCGTTTTCGAAAGCTTTTGCGATCCGCTCATTCACGACGTCATTTTTTAAAAGAAAATCACTGTCTGTTGGCAACGCTCCTTTTTTGGTAAAACAAGTAAGGGGTACACCCCACGCGCGCTGTCTAGACAATACCCAATCAGGACGCGTCTCAATCATTGAATACAGACGGTTCCTTCCAGTCTGAGGAGTCCACGATACCAACTTATCAATAGAATTAAGCGCCCGTTCTCTTATCGTGCTTCCGAATTCATCTTTATTATCACCAACCGCTCGATCTATCGACGCAAACCATTGCGGTGTATTGCGGTATATTACGGGAGCTTTTGAGCGCCATGAATGTGGATAACTATGTTTAATTTTCCCACGAGCTAACAGTCCGCCAACTTCTATTAGTTTGTCGATGACAGCTTTATTAGCATCCCCTTCACCACCCTTTCGGTTAAGGATATACTTTCCACCAAAAAACGGTAAGTCATCTCTGAAACCCCCGTCGTCTTTTACGTTATATGTGATAACCTCATCCAGCATCCCCAATTCCCGGTAGAGTTCATATTCCTCCATTCCGTGAGATGGAGCACAGTGCACAAATCCAGTACCTTCAGTATCAGTTACAAAATCTGCAGCTCTGAAATCTCTGGTCTCATCCCATTCTCCATTCGCTTCCTTTGCTGAACACAATGGATGTTTCAAATTAACATTTGCCAAGTTTTCTGGTGTTACGTCTCGAACTCGACGGTACATAGTGTCTTCTAGTCTAGCTTTCTCCATAACGGCTTGAGCTAAATTGTCGGCCAATATGTAACGATCGCCTATATTGGCCCAGCATTCATCGGGTCGTGCAGTTACCTCGTACAAACCGTATTTAATGTCAGGACCAAAAACGACGGCTTTGTTCGAAGGAATAGTCCAGGGAGTAGTAGTCCATATTACTACTTCAGAGCTATTCAGCTCTTTATCTTCACTATCTGTTACTTTGAATTTGACCCAGACAGTAAAACTTTCTTTATCGTGGTACTCGACTTCAGCCTCAGCCAAAGCCGTCTTTTCAACAGGCGACCACATAACTGGTTTGGACCCTTGGTATAAGGTACCGTTCATCAAAAACTTCATGAACTCTTGAGCAATGGTTCGTTCGGCCTTAAAATCCATAGTAAGATATGGATTTTCCCAGTTCCCAGTTATACCCAACCGTTTAAATTCTTCTTTTTGGATATCTATCCAACCTTCTGCAAACTTCCGGCATTCTTGGCGAAAATCTACTACTGGAACATCATCTTTATTTTTCCCTTTTTTTCGATATTTTTCTTCGATTTTCCATTCAATGGGCAAACCGTGGCAATCCCACCCGGGTATATATCTGGCGTCATACCCCATCATTTGTTGACTTCTTACGACCATATCCTTCAAGATTTTATTCAGAGCGTGACCAATGTGAAGATTACCGTTTGCATACGGTGGACCATCGTGCAAAATAAATGGCTTACGAGATGAGTTCTTTCTGAGTTTTTCGTAGATGCCAATTTTTTCCCATTTTTCCAGCCATCCAGGTTCGCGATTAGGTAGACCTGCTCTCATTGGAAAATCGGTTTTAGGTAAATTTAAAGTGTTTTTGTAATCGGTTGGTTCAGCAGTCATTGCCGCTATTCCTTAAATATTTTTAAATTTTCGAAATTAGGCGGTGCGCAATTGCGATCACCTTGACCCGGCTCCTCCTGCTAGAGTGCCGGGATAATAATTCGTGATATGATATCTTGGTTCAAATTCATAACGCCTTTATAGGGTAGTGGCATACCGGGGTCCAGTAGTAGAATAGAAATTTATAGCAAAATTAATTTCAGCCAGCGGACATATATTCTACTATTTTCTTCCGTACAGAAGCTTCACCATCGTTTTTAGCATTGTTGATTAATTTCCGGACTTCTCCTAAATCACTCCTTAGTAGAATATTTTTAACGGGGCCTATTGACGCCGGCCTCATAGATAAAGTTTTTATTCCTATTGCAGCCAAACAAAGTGCCTCAACTGGTCGGCCCGCATCCTCTCCGCAAAAAGATAAGTTTGTATTATTTTTTTTACATTTTTCTACAATCATTTGTAAGAAGTCTATAAAGGACAGATTGAGAGTATCGTAACGCTTCCGTACTAACTCATTTTCTCTATCAGCTGCGAAAAAAAATTGTTTCAAATCATTTCCCCCGATAGACAAGAAATCAACTTCTTGAAAAAAACTTTGGGATTCATAAGCTAGTGAAGGGGTTTCTAGCATTGCGCCAAGACTAATTTTTTTTGGTACTTTATGGCCTAATTTTAACTCCCGATCTTTTACTTTTTCCATCTCAAGTTTTGCAAAATTAAACTCGCTGGCTTGAGCTATAAATGGAAACATAACAGATAATGGTCGACCCTCTGCAGCACGTAATAGTGCTTGAAGTTGCATACGTAAAACGCCAGGTTTATCCAAGCCCACTCTGATCGCCCGCCAACCTAATGCAGGGTTTGGCTCTTCCACGTTTGGCATGTAGGACAACACTTTATCTGAACCAATATCTAAGGATCTAAAAACCACTGTTTTTCCGCCAGCTGCATCCATGACCCTCTTGTACATTGCGCTTAGTTCGGATCTTTTTGGCATTTGGTTTCGAATTAGAAACTGTAATTCCGTTCGAAAAAGCCCGACACCCTCCGCACCTGAACTATCTAGGCTGGGCAAGTCTGCCATTAAGCCAGCATTCATTAGTAGGTTAATTTTACTTTGATCTAGGGTATTTGCCGGCAAGTGTCTTATAGCCGAATATCTTTCCTGGGCCTTTGCCTCCATGGCAATTTTGTCTTTAAAAGCTGAACTTACACTTTCATCTGGTCGAAGATGAACAAGACCTTGCTCCCCGTCTACTAGGACTTCATCCCCATTTAAAGCTTCAGCAGTGATATTTTGGGCATGGATAACAAGTGGAATCGCCAGGGCTCTCGCAACGATCGTTGCATGACTTCCTACTGAGCCTTCTTCAAGCACAATGCCTTTTAAAGATCTGCCGTAATCTAGTAGTTCTGCAGGTCCTATGTTGCTGGCTACCAATATTGGGTTCTGAGGCATTGAGGCGCCAGTCTCTTTACCTTGTCCTGTTAATATGCGCAGAAGTCGATTTGATAAGTCATCCAAGTCATGAAGTCTATCTCTCATGTAAGGGTCAGTTGCCTGTCCTAGCCTCGCCCTGGCAGAAGACTGCTCTTTGTCAACTGCTGCTTCTGCACTTAAGCCAGAATTTATGTCAGTTACCATGCGTTTCATCCAACCGCGAGAATTTGCAAACATTTTGTAAGCTTCAAGAATTTCTGCTTGCTCTTTATCCATTTGCCTATTCTTCTCAAGCATTCCATCAACATGGTTCCTAAGTTTTTGAACAGCTTCTTCGAGGCGAGAGACTTCTGCTTCAGGATCATCGGATACAAGATTAGTTACAACAACCCGGGGCTCGTGAAGCCAAACATTACCCTTTGTTGCGCCCTCTTGGGCGACTGATCCGCGAATAAGAATGGATTGTTGATGTAGAGCCTTTAATCCGCTTTCTTCACTAACAAATGCTCCCAGTTCTGCCATTTCTGCCAAAACCATTGCAACGACTTCTAAAGCGTAAATTTCGTCAGTCGTAAATTTCCGAGCTATTTTGGACTGTACAACCAAAACGCCTAGTAGCTCACCTAATCTTTGGATTGGCAGACCTAAAAACGACGAAAATCTTTCTTCACCTGTTTCTGGCATATAGCGAAAACCAGGATATGACGGCGCATCAGCAGTATTTATTATTTTATTTCTTTTAGCTACTTTTCCAACTAAACCCTCGCCAATTCGCATTCTAGTTTGATGAACAGCATCGATCTCAAGGCCTTGCGTTGCGCACAGTTCTAAGGTCTCTGAGTCGCGCAGTAAATAAATAGAGCAAACTTCGGTCCCTATGGTTGACCCAATAAGCAAAGTTATTTTATCTAGGCGATCTTGCCCTTTTGCCTCCTCCGCCATGGTATCACGCAGGCGTATCAGAAGCTTTCGGCTATCACTTTCAATTTTATTTGGCATTGGCATCCAGTCGCAATATAGAAGTCTTACTAGCTGTAGTGAAACTATTTAAGTAACTTTTTCCAAGTCAAATGCATCATGCAGTGATTGGACGGCTAGTTCCATATATTTTCTATCAATCAAAACGGAAATTTTTATTTCAGACGTTGCGATAACTTTTATGTTAATTCCTTCATTGGATAACGTTTGGAACATTTTTGCGGCTACACCTGATTGGCTCCGCATACCTATTCCGACTGCAGAAATTTTGGCTACGTTGGTATCTGCAACAAGGTGCGAAAAATTGATATCCCCATCATCCTTTGAACCATTGAGTGCTTTTTCTGCCTTCAAAACTTGGTCGGTGGGACATGAAAACGTCATATCGGTCCGTCCTTCTTCTGCAATATTTTGGATAATCATATCAACATTTACGCCTACCTCTGAGAGTGGCCCGAATATTGCGGCCGCGATGCCTGGGCGATCTGCTACCGAAATTAAAGTCATCTTCGCTTCATCTTTGGAATGTGCAATACCTGAAACAACATTTGATTCCATAATTTCCTCCTCACTGCATACAAGTGTTCCTATATTTGGTTCTTTATCATCAAAACTCGAAAGAACTCTGAGTTTTACATTGAAACGCATTGCTAATTCAACAGAACGCGTCTGTAACACTTTTGCTCCAAGAGAGGCCAGCTCAAGCATCTCTTCAAATGAAATTTTATTTAGTCGTCTAGCTTTTTCAGTTATGCGAGGATCGGTTGTATAAATTCCATCTACATCAGTGTAGATGTCACACCTGATAGCCTCAAAGGCAGCAGCAAAAGCGACGGCTGTGGTGTCGGATCCACCACGCCCAAGAGTTGTGATGCGGCCTGTTTCACTTAAACCTTGAAATCCTGCTACTACTGCAACACGCATTCCGTCGCTAAACTTGTCCATTATATTTTTGGTAGGTATTTCTTCGATCCGTGCCGAAGAGTGCGCTGACGATGTTTTAACAGGAACTTGCCAACCTTGCCAACTGCGGGCTGGAATATCCATTTCCTGCAAAGTAAGAGCCATTAGTCCTGCAGTTACATTTTCGCCAGACGAAACAATTGCATCATATTCACGGGCATCGTGAAGTGGTGAAGTCTCGTTTGCCCACTGAACGAGTTCGTTTGTTTTTCCTGCCATAGCAGAAACTATCACAATAACCGAATGGCCTGCTGATACCTCTGAAGCAACACGTTTTGCAGCGTTCTTGATTTCATCGAGAGAAGCTACAGAGGTGCCTCCAAATTTCATTACCAAGACAGGCATAGCATTTTCCTAAAGATGGCATACGCACACGGTGTATTTCACCAATAAAGATAGCACAAGTCTCAATGCCAAAGAGAAGAGAAAGGGGCGATTGATAGAAACATATTTTCAATCGATAGAGAGGTTGTATTCAGGCTAATTAGTTTTTCTGTTAGGAGTAAATGGCAATGGAGTTACGGGAATACCATCATCAATCAGTGACTTAGCTTCTTCTGCTTTTGCTTCTCCATATATCGGCCTTTCCGGCAAGTCTCCTAAGTGCATTGCCCGCGCTTCTTTTGCAAATTCTTTTCCAACATAATGTGAATTTTCTTCCACATGTTTTTTGATTTCAGCAATTGCTTGTTCTGCAGGGTGATTTTTCTTTTTGATGCTGAGTTTTGTATTCTTATTTACCCTTGGAGCCATTATTGCTTTTTCGATGTTCGAACTGCCACAAATTGAACATACAATCATTTCATTAGCTTTGAGTTTTTCAAAAGCAGAGCTCGATTGAAACCAACTGTCGAAGGTGTGTTCCTTTTCACATTTTAATGTGTACTGGATCATCTTTTTCAAAAATTCCTATTTATAAACTGATAAAGGGTGGTGGTTATGCGTTCGTTTAGTCTAGTTGCGGCCGTTTTCACCATTAACAAATCTGCCTATCAGGTTAAATAGATATTTTTTGCCAAAATTCAATTAAAGCAGGCGACACAAAACTTCGTCTTACACAAATTAAACGCATCTTTATTACGTTTTCGCTTGCCGTTGACGGTTTTTAGGTTAATTACAGAGGACCTGTATTCAATAGGAATCATATTAATTATTTTAACGACTGGGAGACATTTTATGGAACGTCGTAATTTTTTAAGAGGTGCTGCATTAGCGGGAACTGGCGCTGCCCTCGCAACACCCGCCGTGTCTGGTGGACATGGAACTGTGTTAACAATGGTGCAATCATGGCCTCGTGGCTTTGCTGTTCTTGATGACGCTGCGCGTTATTTTGCTGACATGGTTTCACAAATGTCAGACGGAACTTTAACAATCGATCGAAAAGCCCCGGGTGAATTGGTTGGTGCATTGGAAGTTTTTGACGCTGTGACCTCTGGTCAGGCAGATATGTACCACTCAGCAGACTACTATTTCATCGGTCAGCACCCTGCTTTGGCTTATTACACCGCGGTGCCATTTGGCGGTACAGCGCAGGAAGTTACTAACTGGTACTATCATGGTGGCGGTGAGCAAATCCATGACGAAATTGGTCAGATTTTTAACTTCAAAGGCTTACTTGCTGGTAACTCAGGCGGACAATCTGGCGGTTGGTTTCGTAAAGAAATAACTTCTCCTGACGACTTTAACGGTCTTAAATACCGTATGCCAGGCCTTGGTGGTAAAGTTTTAGGTAAACTTGGTGCGTCAGTTCAGAACATTCCTGGTGGCGAATTGTATCAAGCACTTTCATCAGGTGCTCTTGATGGTCTTGAGTGGGTTGGTCCAGCGGCTGACGAACGAGCTGGTTTTTGGGAAGTAGCAAAAGTATATTATACAGCCGGTTTTCATGAACCAGGATCAGCTTTATCAGCGAATATGAATTTAGATAAATGGAATTCGCTTTCAGAACCTCATCAGGCTATAATACGATATGCTTCAATGGCGACTACTCTTTATCAGCTAGCTGAGACATTTTCTGCAAACGGTGCAGCTCTTCAAAGAATGCAGTCTCAAGGTGTTAAAGCTCTGCAATTCTCTGATGAAGTATGGGATGCGTTTGGTGCGGCGTCAGCTGAAATTATGGATGAGAATATGGACGATGAGTTGTTCAGAACAACTCGTGCTAGTTTCGAAGCTTCACTAAAAGACTCTGCAGCGTGGATCAGTAAATCTGATGGTTATTACGTGCAGCAGCGTGTTCGCGTTTTAGGCGGATCTTAAAAAAGATTACCCTGGGATTGTTTTAATCCCGGGGTTTCAAATTCTGAGTTTTTCTATGGAAAATGAGCAAACAATTAGTTTAGCTAGCACTGCTTCTGCTGTGTATGATGGCTTCCTTTGGTTCTTTCAAAACCTTCTGCTTTCGTTTTACAACATTGGGTACGCAGTCTCAAATCCTGGTATGTGGTTGGATTGGAGCGAAAAAAAATCAATTATGAGGTTTGTCTATTACGGTGGCTCAGTTGAATTTTTCTTTGCAGTTTTATTAATTTTTCTAGCTCTATTTATTGTGGGTGTTTTTCGACCAGCGTTTATGTGGGGCAATATTAGGTTACTCGAAGGCTTTGCAAACACTGTTGGTCGTTTTTTTGCTTGGGCTGGGCTTATTATGGTCTTGCAGCAAGTTTTGATAATTATAATGCAGCGGATTTTTACGAGACCTGATATCGTAATCGGTTTTGGTATCCCTCTAAGCTATGATATAAGTTGGTACGCGGAAGAATTGAAGCTCTACAACGCATTGGTTGTCAGTCTCTGTGCCACGTATACCTTTGTTCAAGGCGGGCACGTTCGCGTGGATTTATTTTATGCAGGTGCTAAATTTCGAACAAAAAAAATAGTCGATATGTTTGGATCGATAGTATTTATGCTTCCAATGGCTGTTCTGATTTGGATGTACGGTTGGTACTTTTTGTGGAGGCATCTAATTGTGCCAAAACCGTCTGCTTCAGACGCTTTGGATCGGCTGCTTGCTAAATCCAGAGTGTTGAAGTGGAATGTGGAAACTATAGGGTTTTCACCCAACGGTTTTACTGGATACTTTTTATTCAAGATACTTTTGGTAGCATTTGCGGGAATGATTTTTATTCATGCGTGGGCATTTTTCATGCGATCATTTCAGGAACTTCGAGAAGGTCAATCAAGTGAGAACAAATATAGGGATGTCGATCAACTTCCAGATTTAACTGAAGTTGTAGAAACTAATAATTAGGAACGGTAGTTATGTTGTTTGGTCTTGATGGCGTAGAAATTGGTTTAATAATCGTGTTCGCCTGCCTTTTTGGAGGGATATTGTCAGGATTTCCAGTTGCATTTGCCATTGGGGGTGCTGGAGTTGTTTCTTTTGGAATAATAGCAGTGATGGACAGTTCTGGAATATTAGTCCATCAAGCCATTGACACCACATCCCAGATGTACAAGGAATTGTTGGCTTCTGGAGTAAAATTTGATCAGATTTCTATCTTTCGGTATCCAGATTTACCTAGAGTTATAGAGCCACTTTTTAAGGGTGGTTGGGAAACCGCCTTACAAAGAAATATTTCATTTATTGTTAACCGCATAAATGAACGTGTTCTTGCTGGTCAGTCTATTGAAGTTCTACTCGCAGTTTTGATGTTTGTTTTAATGGGCATCACCTTAGAAAGGTCCAAGATAGCGAATGACTTACTTACTACTATGGCAAGAGTTTTTGGACCCTTACCTGGTGGGTTGGCTGTTTCTGTTGTGGTTGTAGGGGCTTTCTTAGCAGCATCAACTGGCATCGTGGGAGCCACCGTGGTAACAATGGGCCTACTCTCCCTGCCCACAATGCTCAGAAATGGCTATTCACCTGAGCTTTCCACTGGTGTAATAGCTGCCTCTGGGACGTTGGGACAAATTATACCTCCTTCTATTGTAATTGTTTTGTTGGGGACTTTGACAGGTGATTTGTATTCCGCTGCTCAAGAAGCGAGAGCTCAGAGCATGGGCTGCACAGACGCTCTAACTTATCTTGGTAAGCCTGCTGTAGTTTCTGTTGGTTCATTATTCCAAGCTGCACTCCTTCCCGGCATCATGCTTGCTCTCTTGTATGCTATCTATGCATTTGGATATGCATTGTTAAACCCTTCAAAAGCTCCTGCCGTTGCTGGTGAGGCTATTGATACAAAAACAGGCACAGCCCAACAGTCTCTGACCTGGTTCGTTTATGTACCCGTGGGAATTATTGGTGCAACGATCTTGTTGAATATGGGAGGGTTGTCAGGAAGCCAATCTATATACGTGGACTCGTATTCAGATATTGGTCAAGAGGCAAGCTTGAGAACAAACGTTTCTGAAGAGTGTCAAGTTTCCATGATAGAGCTTCACGGGCAGGAGGCTTGGGATAAAGCGATAGCACAGCAAGTAGCAATTGATGGATCAGGCGGCGTTGCAGAAAGTGTCAAGCGGTCCGATGAGGAAATATCCACTCTGATCGCTGAAAAAATTGCTTCAGCGCCTCCTATTGGAACAGGCGTGATGGTGCTTTTTGTGTTAACTAGTATTTTTCTGTCATTTGCTAAAGGTGTGGCCCCGAATTTGGATCATAAACTTTTAGTTGTGGGCGCTTTAGGAACAGTACTTTTATTACTGTCCGATATTGTTTTAATTAAACCTGACGCCTCTGCATCTATGACGTGGGCACTTTTAACTATACCTGTGATATTAGTTTTATACTCATCGAAAACAGCTATTTCGCGGCTTGCGGATAATGAAATTTTTAGAGTTGTTTTTCCGCCACTTGTTCTCATAGTGGCCGTTTTGGGCTCTATTTTGGGTGGTATTACCAATCCAACTCCAGCCGCCGCTTTAGGAGCCGCCGGAGCTATCATGCTTGCAGCGTATAGGAAGCTTACAGAAACTAACCGGTCTGGAAAGTTCATTCTAACTGCGACGTTCGCGCTTATAATAATGCTTCTTGTAGGCATTAATTTTGATTTACGTATTAATACAGAACAAGTTTCCGTGGAAAGCTGGGTTGCTTTTATTGTAGCCTATGGTGCTTATCTGACTGCAGTTGTAGGACTGGTTTACGCTTGTTGGGTTTTGTATGCCGCTGGCGTTATGAAGTCAGTCGTACAAGAAACCAGTAAAGTAACGACAATGGTCTTTGCTATTCTCATAGGCTCACAGCTTTTGAATTTAGTTGTGATTTCTTTTGGTGGCGAACACTATATCCAGCAATTTCTAAGATCATTTGATAGTGAAGTTACCGTATTTTTAATTGTGATGCTCGTGCTGTTCATCTTGGGATTTGTTTTGGATTTTCTAGAGATCATTTACATCGTGATTCCAATTGTTGGTCCAGTAATTTATGGAGGGACTTTTGATCCACTTTGGGTAACAATTATGGTTGCGATTAATCTTCAAACCTCTTTTCTTACCCCTCCCTTTGGTTTTGCTTTGTTTTATTTAAGGGGTGTTTCTCCTAAATCTGTTACGACGGCTCATATATATCGAGGAGTTGTCCCATTTGTGTTGATACAAATTGTTGGACTAACGATGCTTTATTTTGCACCATCCATTGTGACTATTGTTCCTCAGCTTCTCAGTGGGAATTAAACTGTAAACAGTGTTAGTAATCAATATATCGCCTAGATGATTATAACTTTGTAGATTGCGTCTAAACTCGTAATAAAAATTAACTGATTAGATTAAAGGGTAGAAAGAGTATATTGCTTTCAGGTACCAAAATTGTTGAATTTGAGGGTTTAGGTCCAGCACCTTTCGCTGGCCGATTTTTGGCTGAACTTGGTGCAGACGTACTAGTTATAAAAAACTTTAATCAGCGAGAAAAATCACTGAAAAATAGTCTATTAAATGCTGGAAAAAAATCAGTATTTCTCGATTTGAAAAATTCTGGTGACCATGCGATAGCTTCAGAATTGATTAAAAACAGTGATGCTCTTATTGAAGGTTTTCGACCTGGTGTAATGGAGCGCTTAAAACTTGGTCCAAAAGATCTTAAAAAGGACAATAAACAACTGGTCTACGGAAGAATGACCGGTTGGGGTCAGACAGGTCCGCGGTCTAAACAAGCTGGTCACGATCTCAATTATATTGGACTAAGTGGGGCTCTTCATTACGCTTCTCAGGCAGGTGACATACCACAAACGATACCAACATTGGTAGGTGATATTGGTGGTGGCTCGCTTTATTTAGTCATTGGAATTCTATCCGGTCTATTTAAGGCACAAAAAACAGGAAAAGGAACTGTAGTTGATGCGGCGATTGTTGATGGGTCAGCTCATATGTTAAACCTTCTAATGTCAATGCAAGATACAGGCTCAATCGGAATGAAAAGAGGGCTAAGTTTATTAGATGGATCACACTTATCACGGTGTTACAAATGTTCCGATCAGAAATATATTTCGGTACAATGTTTAGAGCCAAAATTTTACAACCAATTTCTAGAAACTTTGTCGCTTGATGGAAACCCTTTGATGGAAACACAGTTTGATAGTAGCAAGTGGCACGCACAAACTGAATTTCTAAGTAATATATTTAAAGGAAAAACACAGTCTTACTGGATTGACCTATTTTCTGGTTTGGATGCCTGTGTTGCGCCAATTTTAACCCCAGAAGAGGCTGAAAATGAAGTCCATATTAAATCAAGAGAAATCTGGATTCGAGAAAATGGATATTTAATGGCTTCTGCGGCACCTCGCTTTGATGATAAAAGGCCAAAGGAACTACAATCTGAGATCATAATAGATAAAAAAGATGTTATTTCCAGCTGGACTTGAGAGAAAATAGTTATGTCACCAAAGCTTAAAGATTTTAATGAACTTATGAATAGTCGCTTTTCTTGTAGGGCCTTTTTGACAAAAGAAGTTGACCAAAAAACGATCGACCAAATAATTAAGACTGCCCAAAAAGTCCCATCTTGGTGTAATTCGCAACCTTGGAAAGTTAGCCTACTCCGGCGAGAGACTAAAGAGTTACTTTGCGAAAAGCTACTTCCCTCTGCAAAGCAGACCTTTGAAACCCCAGATATAAATTTTCCTGAGCGTTATGCTGGTATTTATAAAACCCGCCGGGCTACTTGCGGATGGCAATTATATAACGCAGTCGGCGTTCAAAAAGGTGATAGAGAAGGCGCAGGTCGACAAATGGCAAAGAATTATGAATTTTTTGGAGCACCTCACGTTGCTATTATAACGGCACCAAAGGACCTTGGAGCTTATGGAGTTTTGGACTGTGGAGCTTTCATTACTGCTTTTACTTTGGCAGCTGCGGCACTAGGAGTTTCTTCAATACCGCAAGCTGCAATTGCTGGGCGTGCACCAATTGTTCGTGAAGTTTTGAATATTGAAGAAGACCGTAATGTGTTATGTGCTATATCTTTTGGTTTTGCTGATACGGGTCACCCAGCAAATAGCTTTAGAACCCAAAGAGCCGATTTAGATGAATTCGTAGAATGGGTATGAATTTTCTAATAATCAAATATTAGACTTTTAAGAGTTTAGATGTACTTATCCCAATCAATTGATATTTACTGTGAGCGGCTCGATGTCGGTATCTGGGCCGAACCAATAAACGCAGTCACCAATTTTGCCTTCATTTTAGCCGCTATAATTATGTGGATACGATGTAAGAATTTGGTTGAGGGCAGGGTATTAGCCTTTCTTTTATTTTCAATAGGCTGTGGTTCTTTTTTGTTTCATACTTTTGCACAAACTTGGGCAGCCATTTTAGATGTTACGCCAATCCTTATTTTCATATTGACCTATATTTATGCTGCAAATCGTAGGTTCCTGGTCTGGTCAAAAAGGATGAGTATTACTGGCGTAATATTGTTTTTGCCATATCAGTTTCTAGTGGTGAGTATTTTATCCAGTATTCAGTTCTTAGGTTCATCTGCGCAGTATGTGCCGGTGGCTATTTTGATATTTTTTTACTCGGCTTTGTTACACAAATCTAAAACAAATTTATCGCGTGAATTGTTTGTTGGTGCGACTATTCTAAGTTTATCTATTTTTGCTAGGACTATTGATGAGCCACTTTGTTTAATAGTGTCAGTAGGGACCCACTTTATTTGGCATATTTTGAATGCTATAATGCTAGCGTGGATGATAGAAATTTTAAGAAGACATATGCTTGCAGGTTACCCTCTGGAGCGTTAAACGGGTTAAAAAAAATGGAGTGTCGGTATGTCAATTGATGCGAATACAGCAGCTAAGGTTGCGAAACTCGCCCGCATTGAAGTTGAAAGCCAAGATTTAGAAGCTCTTGCGAAGGAGTTTAATGATATTTTAGGCTTTATTGAGCAGTTAAATGAGGTTGAAGTCGATGGCATTGAACCAATGACATCAGTCACTCCACAGAAGTTAATTCGTCGTAGTGATATTGTTTCTGATGGTAATAAGCAAACTTCTGTATTGAAAAATGCACCCATATCCAGAGAAGGTTTTTACGCTGTGCCGAAGGTTGTGGAGTAATGTCAAACTTAAACAATCTCACAATTTCTGAGGCACGAGATAAGTTGAAATCGAAAGAAATATCCTCTCTTGAATTAACAAATAGCTGTTTATCCGCAATAGATGCAGCGGATGAATTAGGTGCTTTTGTTCATAAAACCCCAGAACTGGCTATAGAGCAAGCAAAGCGAGCAGATGAGCGACTCAAACAAGATAATGCGCCGGACATGTGTGGTATTCCGTTAGGTATAAAAGATATTTTTTGTACAAAGGGTGTTAAGAGCCAGGCAGCTAGCCGCATCTTAGAGGATTTCAAACCCGAATATGAAAGTACGGTTAGTCAGAACCTTCTTGATAATGGGACCGTGATGTTGGGCAAGCTCAACATGGATGAGTTTGCAATGGGTAGTTCAAATGAAACCTCTGTGTATGGAAATGCTATTAATCCCTGGAAGGTTGATGAACGTGGATTGACACCCGGAGGTTCATCGGGAGGTTCAGCTGCCGCTGTTGCAGCTGATTTATGCTTGGCAGCCACCGGTACTGATACTGGCGGATCAATTAGGCAGCCAGCGGCGTTTACTGGCATAGTTGGAATTAAACCGACATACGGGCGCTGCTCACGCTGGGGGGTAATTGCATTTGCTAGCTCTTTGGATCAAGCAGGTCCAATGACCAAAACAGTCCGCGATGGTGCAATTATGTTGGAGGCTATGGCGGGAAATGATCCAAAAGATAGCACTTCTGTTAACATAGAAGTGCCAAACTTTGAAGCTATGTTGACTGGTGACATTAAGGGTAAAAGAATAGGTATTCCCCAGGAGTACCGATTAGATGGGATGCCTAGTGAAATAGAAAAATTATGGTTAGATGGAACTGAAATGTTGCGTCAGGCGGGTGCTAAGATTGAGAACATTTCATTACCACATACGAAATACGCTTTACCTGCATATTATGTTATTGCTCCAGCCGAGGCTTCTTCAAACCTAGCGCGCTATGATGGCGTTAGATTTGGCCGAAGAGCAGCCTTGTCATCAGGAGACGGTATAAACGAATTGTATGAAAAGACGCGTGCGGAGGGCTTTGGTCCAGAGGTAAAAAGGCGTGTAATGATTGGAACTTACGTTTTATCTGCTGGTTTTTATGATGCATACTATAATAGAGCTCGCCGGGTTCGGGCTTTAATAAAAAAGGATTTTGATGAAGTTTTTGCTAATGGTATCGACGCTATTTTGACGCCAGCAACACCGTCTGCAGCTTTTGGCTTAGGAGAAATGTCAGAGGCAGATCCCCTACAAATGTACTTAAATGATGTATTCACAGTGACAGTAAATTTAGCTGGTCTTCCTGGTGTCTCGGTTCCTGCTGGAGTCGACAAATTAGGATTGCCGCTTGGCCTGCAGGTAATAGGTAGGCCTTGGGAAGAGGGTGATATGCTTAATATTGCGCACTCTTTAGAGCAATCTGCTGGATTCTCCTCCAAGCCATCAAAATGGTGGTAGTTAAATGTTGAAAACTCCTAAATTCTTTTTCATTTTGGCCATCTCAATGATTTTTGCTGGTTGTGAACCCACAGTTAATACGCAGCAAATTACACAAAGCGCACAAAATTTAAGAGAAAATGTTCGGAATATTGATACGCAGAGAATTACTCAAGGTGCACAAAATTTAAAAAAAAATCTGCAGAACTTAAGAACAACGCCATCTACAAACAAGCAAAATACCGATCCTGCCTCAGAAAGTTTAACGAATACAGATCCTATCTTAGCTGGAATATTGGGTGACGTGCTTGAAGAAGACACAGTAACAACTACTGAGATTACTCAGGAAATTGCAGAATTAGATACCACAAGATTGTCTGATGAAAATGATTTTGAAGCTGTTTCTGAACGTCAATCGATAGAAAGCGATGCTGAACGTATTGAAAACAATCGCGCGCTATATGTCTTGGTTGAACCTAAGTCTATCCCCATGCGACCTGGTTCAAACGTTCCTAGCATTGTGGAATATGCCATTAAAACTACAAATCCGGTGGGCACGCAATTATATTCTCGGCCGTTTGCAAGTAAGACTCGGTTTGATTGGAATTGTGCAAAGTATTCTTCGCAAAGTGCAGCACAAGAAGCCTTTCTTGTTTGGGGTGGCCCCAAAGTAGATCCAAGAGGTATTGACCCTGACGGGGATGGCTTTGCGTGCTATTGGGATCCCAAGCCTTTCAGAAGCGTATTAAAAGATAATAATTAATATTTTTTCATGGAACTCATAAAATATCCCTCTCCTAATTATGGTTTACGCAGGGATGATACTGAAATTGATTTTATTATTTTGCATTATACAGCAATGAGTACTGAAAATTCCCTAGATAGACTGTGTGATCCAGCCCATGAAGTTTCATGTCACTATCTGATAGATCAGGCTGGTCTTTGCTATCAACTTGTTAATGAAAATAAACGTGCTTGGCATGCTGGAAAATCATATTGGCGAGGTTATCGTGATCTTAACTCTCGATCACTTGGAATAGAACTGGTGAATTTGGGTAACGAGATATATCCGGAGGCTCAGATGAAAAGGTTGATAAGTCTTTTAAAACATCTGACTAAATCATACGAAATAAGCCCAAAAAATGTTTTAGGTCATTCGGATATTGCTCCATCTCGAAAATCTGACCCCGGTGAATGTTTTAATTGGAAAGAACTTTCCAATAGTGGATTGGCATTATTCCCAGAAGCAAGTAGTCCAATGAATTGTGATAAGACATTTTTTTTAGCTCACGCTGAGCGGGCTGGTTTTAATCCAGAAGCTAGTTTTGAAGAAATTTTAAAAACTTTTAGAAATCGTAGCCGACCAAACTTTAGAGGTCCGTTCGATGGATATGATTGTGCTTCTATGCAAAAATTCGCAGATGCCTTTGATGTTGACGAATGATCAAATTCGAAATAATGGCAGGTACAGCGGATGGCTGGATGGTCGCGAGTATACTCGAGGAAAGTCCGGACTCCTCAAAGCAGCGGTGCCGGGTAATACCCGGGCGGGGTAACCCGATGGAAAGCGCAACAGAAAGTAAACCGCCCGTTAATTCGGGTAAGGGTGAAAGGGTGGGGTAAGAGCCCACCGAGGTTTTGGTAACAAAGCCTGCATGGCAAGCCCCACCGGGAGCAATGCCGAATAGGGACCTACAAGAAAGCCTGCAAAGGTTTTCTACTTTGCTTTGGAGTTAGGTTCGGGTAGGCAGCTATAGGGTTTGTAGCAATACAGACTTTAGATGAATGATCATCCACAAGGTTTTACACCTTGGGACAGAATCCGGCTTATAGGCCATCCGCACTTTATTTTTATTTTGACGATTAAAGTGTAAATTTTCACTGTCTAAGTGTTGACTTGGGACGTGGCTTAGTTAAAAAGCAACTCTTATATATGTTATTTGGTCAATTAACTGACCTAATACAGGAGTAAAATTATGGCTAAACCTACAACCATTAAGATCCGGCTTAATTCAAGCGCTGGGACCGGCCACTTTTATGTGACTAAGAAAAATGCTCGCACGATGACTGATAAGATGGTTGTTCGTAAATATGACCCCGTTGCTCGTAAACATGTTGAGTATAAAGAGGGAAAAATTAAGTAGTTATTTAAATAAAAAGGCCGCATACAAGCGGCCTTCAAGTTATAAAATTCACGCCATTAAGAAGTTTAATGGCGTTTTTTTTATTCTGAGTTGCCCATGAACATCAGCAAAAACGAGAACATATTCAAAAAGTCCAGGTATAAGCTTAGTGCGCCGTGGATGGCTGACTTATCCAACCAATCAGAATCTCCGTGATGGGCGTGAGCCACATACATATTTTTGATATTTTGGGTATCATATGCAGTCAGTCCAGCGAATATTAGAACTCCCAGCATAGAGATAATCATCGTCATTCCGCTAGATTGCAAAAAGTAGTTTACAATTATAGCGACTATTAGACCGATAACCCCCATTATTAGAAACGAACCCCAACCTGAAATATCTTTCTTTGTCGTATATCCCCACAATGATAAACCTGCGAAGGCGATCGATGTTACCAAGAACGTTTGAGTAATCGAGAACGTTGTATAAAAAATAAAAATTGAGCTCAGAGACACGCCAATCAATGTAGCGAAGACATAGAAAAACAGCTGTGCTGCTTGAGCTGTGGATCTTCGCATAACTGCGCCAAACCCGAAAATCATTGCAAGAGGCGCAAGCATAATAACCCAGCGTAAAGGTGACGTGTAAATTGTCGCTCCTAAACCAGTCAGCATTGTTCCGTTTTGCATCTGGCCTACAGCAAGAGCTGGGTCTGTCGTTGTTGCTAAGCCTGAAATGGCCCATGCCGCTAGTGCCGTAATAATCATTCCTACGGACATTGTGCCGTATACTTTATTCATATGGGCTTTTAAGCCCTCGTCAATTTGACTGGCTCGAGCGCCTGACACTGACCGTATTGTTTCAAAATCTGCCATTAAAATCTCCAAAATAAAGGATATGCCCTATTAGATATATATTGGTAAATTCTTTCAAATTTTCAACCCATTTTTAGTAAAAAATTGGTAAAATCGACTGAATTTTTAACTTTCGTGAATTTTCACAACAACTTTTCCAGTTGATTTTCGTTGTTTCAATGTGTTCAGCGCATCTTCGGCGTGATCTAAGTTAAATTTATGACTGATATGTGGCTTTATACGGTCAGATTTATACCACTCGAATAGTTGCTTCAAACTTTCTGTTACTGCGCTGGGTTTAAATTGCAAAAAACCACCCCAATAAAATCCATGAACAGTTATATTTTTAACTAATAGATGATTGGCTTTTAATAGGGGGACATTACCACTTGCAAACCCAATTAAAATTATACGAGCTTCCGGATTGCATGATTTTAGCGCTGATTTAAATTGCTCTCCTCCGACAGCATCATAAACAACATCGATACCACCAAGATTTTTTAAGTGGGAAACTAAATCGGGATCGTCGGAGTCTAAAACGAAATCTGCCCCCTCTTTCTTCACAATTTCCATTTTATGGGTGCCACGTGCCACCCCAACAACGCGAGCTCCCATCAATTTTCCTAATTGTACTGCTGTTAGCCCAACGCCTCCTGAGGCTCCGAGAACTAGTAATGTGTCATCTGGTTTAGTCTTTGCTTTGTATCCAAGCGCTAGATGACTTGTTCCGTAAGCTATCTGGAAAGCCGCGGCGTCATCAAAATTCATTTTTTCGGGCAGTTGAACACAACGTGATAAATCGAAGCAGCCATATTCAGCTAACCCTCCATGTCCTCCGAAAACAGCGACTCTATCTCCAATTGAAAGAGTGGTAACATTTGAACCTAAAGCGTCTACTACCCCAGATACTTCCATCCCAAGGACGAAGGGAAGCTGAGGGGTTTCTTGATATGTTCCACTTTTCAAAAGTATGTCTGCAAAGTTTAATCCACATGACATTATTTTTAATCTAACTTGGTCTGCTTTTGGATTTGGTGTTGGAATGTTTTCAATAGTGGGATTTTTTTCAAAATCGGTGACCTGAAATGCTTTCAATATTTTACCCTCGATCTTACATTGGAAATTTAACTTCCTATACGAATATATAGCTTTTTAGTTCTGAAAGAAAAAGCTTATTGATTTTGAAAATTTAGATAGAATATTTTTCAAACGATAATAAAACAACTATTTGTTATGGTATCCGTTTCTTGCTAAATACCCGTTAATAGAAAGGTGTTCGATGTCTAATGGTCAGAATTTAACAGCGTCAGAAACTAAAAGTATAATTGAAACTGCTAATGCTATGGCAGATGCTGCAGGAAAAGTTATTCTACCGTTTTTTCGATCTAAATCATTAGTAGCAGAAAACAAAAGTTTTCGTAGTTTTGACCCCGTGACTGATGCGGATAAAATTGCTGAAAAAGCGATGATAACCGAATTAAAACAACGACGACCAGCCGATGGTGTGTTTGGTGAAGAGTTTGGCGAATTAACTGGGAAAAGTTCATATAGGTGGGTATTGGATCCAATTGATGGAACGCGAGCATTTATTGCAGGCGCTCCTACTTGGGGCGTACTTATTTCTGTGGAGAAGATAGGCACTGGCCCGCTATTTGGCATTATAGACCAGCCTTACATTGGGGAACGGTTCTTCGGAGGGCTTGGTCTAGCAGAATACCAAAATCATGACGAGATAATAGGATTGAAGTCTAGCAAGGTAGAGGAAATTGAGGATGCAATTTTACTTTCTACTTTTCCTGAAATTGGGACTGAAAAAGATAGAAAAGCATTCGAAAAGGTTTCAGGTAAGGCTAAACTTACTCGTTATGGCCTTGATTGCTATGGGTATGCCCTGGTGGCAATGGGAACAGCTGACCTCGTAATTGAAGCGGGTTTAAGCATCTATGATATTCAAGCACCATCTTGTGTGATCCAAGCTGCTGGTGGCATTGTTACCAATTGGGAAGGTAAACCAGTCGACAATGGAGGTCGGATTATTGCCGCATCGAATGAAAAGTTACACAGGAATGCTTTGGAGCAATTAAATTCATGATTGTTTTTGATCAGCTTAAGAGATCTTCTAATAAGATTTTGCCTGCAGAGCCAATATTTACGTTTTTGATGCTGTTTAAGCATGTGTTCGCTGGATCTTGATCTTATGATACAAGAATTGAAAAAACAAATTAGAAAAGAAGCTTTCGATAAGAGAAAGAAGGCATTTGCTGCTGATATTGGAAATTCTGCTTCAATACTCTCTTCTGTTTTGGCTGGTTTTAGAGGTGTTGCAATTGCTGGTTACCTTCCCATCAAAACAGAAATTAACCCTCTGTCTGCAATGGAAGAGGCATCCGCACATAGTTTAGTTGGAGTACCAGTTATCCAGGGAAATTCAAAACCACTTAAGTTTTCGAGATGGGAACCAGGTTGTGATTTAAAAAAAGGTCCATTTGATGTCCAAATACCAATTCATTCAGATTATTTTATTCCTGAAGTTTTGATAATTCCGTTAGTAGGTTTTGATAAAAAAGGCGGAAGATTAGGATATGGAGGAGGCTTTTATGATCGGACCTTAGAAAGTTTGAGATCTCAACAAGCAACCCTAGCAATTGGATTTGCATACTCAGAACAAGAATTTGAAAATTTACCATTGGAACCGACAGATCAAAAGTTGGATGTTATTGTAACTGAGAGACATATTATCGAACTCACACACTCCAAATAATCTCTTGAACTTTTTTATTTCTTCTATACATCAAACCGATGAAAATCTTGTTTCTTGGAGACGTGGTTGGTCGATCGGGCCGGTCGGCAGTAATTAAGCATCTCCCCTCACTTATTAAAGAAAATCTGATTGATTTTTCGATTGTTAATGCTGAAAATGCAACAAGCGGTATGGGCTTAAGCGCGAAACACGCCAAAGAAATTCTAGAAATCGGAGCAAATTGTATCACGCTAGGAGACCATGCTTTTGATCAGAAAGATATGCTTCAATTTATAGAGCAAGAGGATAGAATTTTAAGACCTTTGAATTTTTCGAAATCAGCGCCAGGCAAGGGCTCAAAAATATACGCTGACAAACGTGGAAGAAAAATATTAGTTTCGCAAGTGCTAGGTCAAGTTTTCATGAAACGACCATTTGACGATCCATTTTCTGAAATTGATGGTTTATTACGCAAGAATATATTGGGAGGTGCGGTGCAAGCATCTTTTGTCGATATCCATTGTGAAGCAACCTCAGAGAAAATGGCTTTGGGCCATTTTTGTGATGGACGTGTGTCAGCGGTCATTGGAACACATACTCATGTTCCAACATCCGACACAATGATCCTACCAAAGGGAACGGCTTACCAAACAGACGCGGGAATGTGTGGTAGTTTCAACAGCGTCATTGGTATGGATAAAGCAGAGCCATTGCGTCGGTTCGTGACGGGAATGTCAAAGGAGCGTTTCAAGCCCGCAGAGGATGAGGGAACACTATGTGGCGCAATTATTGAAACGGACGATAAATCGGGACTAGCGGAAACTGTTAAAATGCTGCGCTTGGGCGGCCGCCTGGAATCAACATAGCGCTCATGGCTTTGATATGGCCCTATATGGTATTGATTATTCTCGGCTGTGGCTGGGGTCTAACTCTTCCGTTAAGTTTAATTTCAGTAAGCACTGGTTTAGGGCATTTAGGAATAATCTTTTGGCAGTTTTTTATTGTCATGGTTATATTTGGCTCAAGACAAGTCTTTCTGAATAAATCTATTTCATTCACAAGAAGTTCATTGCTAATATTCTGTGTTATTGCTTTTATTGGAACATTAATTCCAAATTTGGCCTCGCTCTTTGCTGCACTTCATTTGCCGGGAGGTGTACTTTCAATATTGATTGCAACAGTTCCTATGTTTTCGTTCCCAATAGCGCTTTTTTTAGGATTGGATAGATTTGGATTTCAAAAGCTCTTTGGAATAGTTTTTGGTTTTATAGGGGTTTATATGCTGATAGCCCCTAAAGCAGCATTACCGGATCCTAGTGTAATATGGGTCATTCCAATAGCATTAATACCACCATTTTTTTATGGTTTAGAGGGTAATTTTGTCGCAAAGTTTGTTTCAGGAAAAAACTCTCCTATGGAGGTGATATTTGGTGCTTCTGTGATTGGATGCATTATTACATTTCCATTAACACTTTTGTTTGATCAGTTCGTAAATCCTTTTGTACAATGGAATGCTGCTCATTATGCAATAATTTTTTCCTCTATGATACATGGATTTGTGTATGCAAGTTATGTCTGGCTTGTAACTAAGGTGGGTTCAGTATTTTCGGCACAAGTTAGCTATTTTGTTACATTTGCTGGAGTACTATGGTCTATGGTCATATTAAACGAAGTCCACTCCCAATTTATTTGGTTATCTTTAGCCTGCATGATTTTAGGAATGGTATTGGTAAGACCTAAAACTTATTAAAATATATTTTTGAGAAGTGGTTTTGATTTTATCAGTCTTGCCCCCCAACGAATGAAATATTAATAAAGATAAAGAGTATATTTGGGAGGTTCTATGGCAGGTCATTCAAAATGGGCAAATATTCAGCATAGGAAAGGAAGGCAGGATGCCGTCCGTTCGAAACTTTTTTCAAAATTATCAAAAGAGATTACTGTTGCTGCAAAAATGGGTGATCCAGATCCTGAAAAAAATCCCCGTTTGAGACTGGCTGTAAAAGAGGCTAAACAAAATTCAGTCCCTAAAGACGTAATTGACAGAGCTATTAAAAAATCGACCGCTGGAGAAGGTGATGATTATGAAGAAATACGATATGAGGGATATGGGCCGAATGGCATAGCCGTAATAGTTGAGGCAATGACTGACAACAAAAATCGTACGGCATCGAATGTAAGGTCTATCTTTTCAAAGAATGGAGGTAATCTTGGTGAGACGGGCTCTGTTGGTTTTATGTTTGAACGCAAAGGTGAAATTATATTTCCATCAGAAGTTGGCGATGATGACACCGTAATGATGGCGGCTATCGATTCAGGTGCAGAGGACGTGGAAAGCTCGAAAGATGGACACATTATTTGGTGCATAGATACAAACTTAAGTGAAGTAGCAGCTGCCCTTGAAAGTGATCTCGGTGAAAGCCAATCAACAAAATTGATCTGGCAGCCCAATACTACAACAGAGTTAGACTTAGAGGGTATGCAAAAACTTATGAAGCTTGTTGATGCACTTGAAGACGATGACGATGTTCAACGAGTTACAACAAATTTTGAAGTCAATGATGAGGTAATGTCTCAGATTTCACAATGAACACCTTTTTAGCGGGATTTGGTTTAGGACTTTCTTTAATTGTAGCGATTGGTGCCCAAAATGCTTTTATTTTAAGGGCAGGGTTGCTAAAGCGGCATGTTTTTATTTTATGTTCTGTTTGTGCCGTCTCAGACGCTTTGTTAATAACCGCTGGTGTTTTAGGTTTAGGAGTACTGGTTAATAATGCTCCATTTTTTTTAGTTTTTATGAAATATGCCGGCGCAGCATTTTTGTTCGCATATGGGTTTCGATCATTATTAAAGTCTTTGAAAGGTGGCCGTTTTCTTTTAGCTGAAGGTGAAGCAAATTCTCTAAAAGAGGCAATTTTAATTTGTTTGTTACTAACTTGGCTTAATCCTCATGTTTACCTTGATACTGTTATCCTTTTGGGTATTGCCTCCACACAATATAGTGAAAATACGCATTTTGCTGCCGGTGCAATTGCTTCCAGTTTCATCTTTTTTTATTCGCTTGGCTTTGGTGCAAGATTACTGTCAAACTTTTTTAAACATCCAGTTTCGTGGAGAATATTAGATGGAATTATTGGAATAGTTATGTGGAGCATTGCTTTTTCTCTTGTTTATGACAGTTAAACTTTATGAACGAAAAACTATCAAAACAAAAATCGCAAAACCTTACTGGGGTTTTTTGGATGGTCGTAACAGGGATATGCTTTCTTGGGGTAACGGCTTTAGTGAAATTTATGGGTACGCGAATTCCAGCTGCTGAGGCAGCCTTTTTACGATACTCTCTTGGCCTTGTTTTACTTTTGCCAATGCTGAAAGACTTTTTCCATAACTTACCAAATCGAAAATTATCTATTTTATTTGCTGCTAGGGGTGTCGTACACACAGTTGGAGTGGTTCTTTGGTTTTTTGCTATGTCACGAATTCCATTAGCAGATGTAACCGCCATGAATTATATGTCACCTATTTATGTTACGCTCGGTGCTGCAATTTTCTTGGGTGAAACTTTAGCTTTACGGAGAATTTTAGCCATTTTATTCGCAATTGTTGGCGCATTACTAATACTGAGACCTGGCTTTAGAGAGGTAAGTATAGGTCACATAGCGATGATTTTTACAGCTTTATTTTTTGCTTCGTCATACTTGATAGCCAAACATACTAGTGGAAAAACGACGGCATCAGTAGTTGTCGTAATGCTTTCAATTTATGTAACTATCGGATTAGCTCCTTTAGCATTTTTAAATTGGGTCACGCCAACTTTAACTGAGATTATAGTACTTTTCGCTGTAGCATGCTTTGCTACAGCTGGTCACTACACAATGACTTTAGCATTTGCTGCAGCGCCGATTTCAGTGACCCAACCTGCTACTTTTCTCCAATTGGTTTGGGCTGTTCTCGTAGGTTCTATTATATTTGGTGAAAAAATTGATCTTTATGTAATAGGAGGAGGATGCTTAATCCTATGCTCGATTACTTTTATGTCTTGGAGAGAAGCTGTTATAAAAAGAAAGGCGATGACACCTGCGGTGGCACAAACTAAAGTTTAATGAAAACTCAAACGGAAATTAAATTTGATCATTTTGCGATAGCAACGGACGATTTAGAAAAAACTGTTACAAATCTGGAAAAGAAGTTCAAATATCCTTTCTCATCTGGTGGTGAGCACAAGATGTTTGGAACGCATAACAGATTATTTCGGTTAGGTGACATTTATCTAGAGGTTATTGCTATAAATCCCCTTGCTGCAGCTTCACAGCAGCCGAGGTGGTTTGATCTTGATAATTTTAATGGCAAGTCTCGTATAATAACTTGGATAGCCAGTACTGAAAATATTTTAGATCTGGTGCCAAACATTTGGGATAACCCTGGTGAAATAAAAAAACTTTCTAGAGATAAACTGAAATGGGATTTCACAGTGCCAACTAGGGGAAAAATGCCCATGGGTGGGGCTGCACCCGCTCTAATAAATTGGGGTAATACTCGGCATCCGACTTTAACTATGGTTGACCATAGTTGTAGATTAGAGCGTTTTTTAGTCAACACACCCTTTGCTGACGACCTGAACCCAATATTAAAAAATATACTTTTTGACCAAAGAATAGAAGTCAACTCCTCTCGGAGTATATCGTTCGAGGCACATATATCGACACCTAGTGGGAAAGTAGTTTTAGAATGAAAGTGAGGCCTGCGACGTTTTCGGATAGTAAGGAAATCGCAAGTATATGGAATCCATACATAAAAAACACGTTTGTTACATTTAATGCCATTGAAAAAACTCAAGACGAAGTTTGTGCCTTAATTAAAGATCGAAGAAGTGATGGCCATGAATTTTGGGTAGCAATTGACGATGATAAAATAATCGGATTTGCCAGTTATGCCCAATTAAGGAAAGGGGTGGGATATAGGTATTCTATGGAGCATACAATTATTGTATCCGATGAGTATAAATTTTTAGGGGTTGGCAAAAACTTAATGAGTGTTTTGTGTGATCATGCTAAAAAGCGAGACATTAATTCCATGTGGGCAGGAGTAAGTGCTCTGAATATTGCAGCAATCAAGTTTCACGAAGGTTTACAATTTAAAACTGTCGCAAGGTTACCGGAAGTAGGGTACAAATTTGGTAGTTTTCTCGATCTAGTTTTAATGCGCAAACTTTTGTAAATAATATATGGAATCCTAGAAAATAAGTATGTCGATTTGGGCCCGTATAATTAAAGCAATTGAAGCTTTAGCAAAAGGTGAAAGCTTATCAGATGTGTTTGATAAGCTTAAAGCTCCGCCTGAACGTTCAATCGCATTTACAATAGCCGTAATTGCTCTTGGGGCAAAAATGGCAAAGGCTGATGGGTATGTAACAACGGACGAAGTTAAAGCTTTTAGACAAGTTTTTCGTATTCCCTCTGGCGAAGAAAACAATGCGGCGAGGGTTTTTAACTTAGCCAGGCAAGATGTTACCGGCTATGAGCTCTATGCTAAGAGGATTTCATTAATGTTTGGGCAAGGTCATCAAACATTAATTGATCTACTAGAAGGGCTTTTTCATATTGCTACAGCTGATAATGATTATCATCCAAATGAAGATAAATTTTTATCAACAGTTAGTTCTATTTTTGGACTCAAGGAAGCTCAATTTAAAGCTATTCGTGCAAGGTGTGTTCCCAATATGGAGCCGGATCCCTACACTATTTTAGGTATAAACTTAAATGATGATTTTGAAAAAATAAAGGGAGCTTGGCGGGACCTAGTCCTTACTTATCATCCTGATAGGATGGTAGCACGAGGATTACCGGAGGAAGCTATTAATCTGGCAGAGAGACGGATTATTCAGATTAATAAAGCTTTTGAGGCTGTTAAAAAAGACTTTGTTTAGTTAAAATTTAAACTTAGCTGAAATTTAATTTTTTTTAATAGTTTTAATTTTGAAATCTTCAGCTTTTAGAGCGTTGGCTAAAGAATTGTAACGCGCTTCTGCAACTTCTCCAAACAAACTTTCTCCAACTGAATCAAGTATTAGTGTTAAATGTCGGGATCTGGGTTTCCAGTTTAAATGTGCGGGTTGTATACTGTC
>Ga0228639_1000124_pt1 | contig 33425 bp, 31 predicted proteins | sample 50DmetaG_FD_190532 | JGI IMG/M metagenome (GOLD analysis project Ga0228639, IMG submission 190532) | Seawater microbial communities from Monterey Bay, California, United States - 50D | ecosystem: Environmental > Aquatic > Marine > Coastal | place: USA: California | collected 2016-10-18
TCGTACTGTACGAGGTGATAATAAAGATCCCCTTACACAGTTTATGATTGACAATGGTGTACCTAATGAGCCATGTGTGTTTAAGAGCGACAGTACAACTGTGTTTAGCTTTCCTGTAAAAGCACCAGAGAGAGCAACGACACGCAACGACATGACTGCTATTGAACAGCTAGAGACTTGGCTTACTTACCAACGCCATTGGTGTGAGCATAAGCCCTCAGTTACAATATCAGTACGTGATGATGAATGGCTTGAGGTAGGAGCCTTTGTCTATAAACACTTTGATGAAATGTCAGGTGTATCTTTCCTACCACACTCAGACCATACCTATCAGCAAGCTCCATATCAAGATTGCACCAAGGAAGAGTACAAAGAATTACTCAAGACCATGCCGAAAAAGATTGACTGGACTAAGCTTTCAGAGTATGAACAAGAAGACAACACGAAGTCGAGTCAAACATTTGCTTGCTCTGGTGACGTGTGTGAAGTAGTAGATATAACATAAGGAATAAAATATGGAAGTAGTAGCAACAGCAATAATAGTTTTCTTTGCGACATTCAGTGTAACAGAGAAGTATCTTGAACCGTGGGTCAACGATAAAGTTGATCAATATTATCAAGCAAAGGAGTAGTGTATGGCTTGGGTATTAGTAGCACTCTTTATATTTGATGGAGAGCCATTGATTATGAGCGACAATATTTTATACCAAAGTAGAGAAAAATGTAATGTGGCTGTAGCTGCACGTAGCAATTACTTAGAGGCTACTAGACCTGAGTCTATGTGGGAAGCAGACTATTGGGTATGGTGTACTCAAGTACCAAAGGAAGTATAAAAATGCAAAAAAGAAAAGTAGGACAACAAAGAACAGGTATTAATCCAAAAACAGGAAAGAAATATTACTACAAAGATAACCCAAAAAGAATACGTGAAAGGATGAAGAAGTGGAGTCCAATACATAACGCTCTTCAGATGTATGTGAATGGTAAATATATACCACGAGCGCATCCATTACATAAACCTGGACGATACAAAAGTTTTAATGATGCGGCCTTTGCTTCTCTACAAAAAGGAGGAGAAATAAAAGAAGGATATGTCTACGCTATTACTAATCCTGCTTGGCCTGAGTGGGTTAAGATAGGCATGGCTGTAGATGCTGATGATAGATGTCTTGGTTATCAAACTGGTAGTCCTTTAAGAGACTACAAAGTAGAGCATATAGTATCGACTAACAACAAACGTAAGTCAGAATCAGAAGCACATAAAGTTGCTACTAAAGTGGCAAAAGAAAAAAGGGGGGAGTGGTTTAATTTAAATATAGAGCAGGTTAAGAGTATATTAAATGAAATAACAGTGGACTTTAAAGAGACAGGATAATGAAATTAGAGCGTGAAGCTACAAACTATATGGAGGCAAAGCGTGAGCAATTTAAAAGAGACTTAAATAATACTATAAGAATAGTAGATAAGTTTCTACTAGATAATCTTGAGGATAATCCTGAACGCAAGCAAGCTAGAGATAAACTTCTTGAGTGTAAGATGTGGGCAGGACAAAGCTATACAAAATGAAAGGGCCGCTTTGTGCGGCCCCTCTCTTATATACTCCCTACTTCTTTTTGTATTCCATCTACATAGTCTGCATAAGTCATAAACATTTCTAGTTCTTTGTAATTTAGATCTTCTATAGTACCTGTTATACCCATCTGATCTTTCATTAACTTTAAGGCTTCTCTTGTAGTTTCTTTGCTATACCTTTGTGTAGCCTTTGCTGCTCTACGTAATATCATATTATTAGAGCCGCCATAGCCACTCTCCATTCTCTTTCTTACTATCTTTTTAACTTCAGATAATCTTTTCTTTAACATACCACGCTTTCCTGCTAGGTTTGCTTTCTCAAACGCAGGATCATTTAATAAATCTTGAGTATATACCTCTAAGAAGGGGGCAATCATTCCATTAAAAGCTTTATCATAAGCAGGTATCTTAGTTCTTTCGTTAGCTCTCCAAGGATGCATCTCTGCCATAGAGTATGCTTTTTCTGTAGCTGTTCTTCCAGGTTTTATTGTTAAACCAAAGATACGTGCAAAAGGATTAGCATCATATATCTCACCTGATCTAGTAGCTACTTCTAATTCCTCACCTGTTATGGCATCAGTCTTATCTATGAAAGCCTCTATGATATTGTCTACATACTTTGTAGCAGACTGAGTGAATACGTTTACACCTTCTGCTTGACGTACATCTTTAGCTGTGTCTGTACCCATAGCAAAACCTACAGCTTTGTTGAGTGCATCTAGAGGACGTGTAAAACCTGAGATAAAGTTACCACCCACTTTGTAGAAACCATCTACACTTGCTTCCCTTGCACCATCATCAACATTAGTAATAACATCTAGTAGATTGTTTATGTCGTTAGCAAACTGTGCGTCACGTGCAAGCTGACCCACGACTAGCTGTGTGCCTAGCTCTTGCTGTAGCTCTGGTGGTACTTGCTCACCATTTCTTCTTAGGTTTAGTACTCTACCTGCAGCTAACCATAGAGAGAAAGGGAACGTGTTCTTAGCATCTATGATAGTTCCACCGCCCACATCTACCTCATATACACCTAGACCTTTATCTCTTCTCTCATTGTCATAGTCCATAGATAAACGTAAAGCAGTACTACCTACAACCATACGAGCAAAAGCATCCCTATCTGTCACTTCTGGTTCTTTCTTTACCAGATTTCTACCAAACTTAATAAACTGTTGAGGTGCTGCTAGTGGTGACCATTGGTATGCTGTAGCTACAACGTTGTTGAAGAACCTACCAAACGGTAGAAGTGTACCCAAACCTGGAGTGTTAGAAAATGTCTCAGCAAACTTAGCTGCTGATCTTAGTAACTCAGGCTGCTCCGCTGTTGTGTAGTCCTTTGCAAATACAGACTTGAGTGTACCATCCAACGCACCCTGAATTATTTCTTCATCAATAAAGTCATCTCCTTTATTAAATGCTTCCTTGAGGGTAACTCCTTTGTTTACTCTAAGGTACTTATCCATCTCAGTCATAAACATCTGAGACTTAGTGAAGCTGTCCTGTATACGCACACCTGTTACCTGACTTGCTGCTGTAGCGAATGCTTCTAAATTCTTAAACAATTTACTGTCAGGGTCTATGTTGTATCTTTCTGCTGTAGCCTCGACACCACCAGCCATAGTTTCAAACAAAGTCTTACGTGCCTCTTCGTTATTATCCAAGAACCTCAAATATGCATCATGTGTAGTGTAAGGATCTAACAAGTTACGCATCTTCTGTGCCTGTATAGCAGTCAATGCACGTGCCTGTCTCATAGTTTCTCTAGCTGCAGCAGGACTATACGACATCTGTGCCATAGCTTTCATACCCAGCATACCAGAGTTAAAGAAGTCAACCATAGTTTGACCTACGTAGTACTGAGAGAAACCAGCTACGTTAATTGCTGTAGTAGCAGGGGATGAAACAAGTAAACGTTTCCACACAGACTGTCCATACTTTAGTGGCTCTGATTTCTTGAGTATTTCTACTTGGCCTAAAGCTTCTTCCATCTCTTCTTCAATAGACTTTTTATTCTTACCACCAGCAGCAACAATACCTGTGTTTACTAATCGTTTTGCATGAGAGAATACAGCTAGTGACTTACCTGCTTCACTTGCTTCTTTAGCTATCAAGTCTCTGAGGTTAAGTTTACCATCCTGAGTAAGCTCTCCTAATTGTATATCTGTGTACTTACCCATAGCTTTGTTTATTTCAACAAGATCTTCATCAGGTATAAATCTAGCTACGTTAGATATTAGGTCAGCTACTTTCTTTTTGCTGTGTATTCTTTCACCCTTATCATGTAGTAATTTAGCTAGGCCACTCTTGCCATCCTGTCCAAGCACTATAGTTTTTACTAAGTCTGCTGGCATATTGGCAGGGTTTAAGTCTTTACCACGCTCTACCTTTTCATTCCAAGATAGTATGTCTTCTTTCATTTTCTTGGCTACAGCTTTAGAATCTTTCTTGCTTAACTTAGCTGTGTTGTTCTCTATAACAGTATTAGCTATACCCTCTAGTGTTTCTCCTGTGTCTTCAAACCCTGAAGCCCCACGAAACTTACCAAAGCCTAGCTGTGCTGCTCCTGCTACGCCACCTAGAAGTGAGGAGAAAGCTGTTTGAGTTTTACTAAACTCTTCCTGTGCGCCAGCTTCTATGTATGTCTGCTGTGCTAAAACATCTTGCAACATAGAAGCACCTGCATCTATTGCTGTTGTTTGTTTTACTGCTCTCTTACCTGATATATCGAACAGTTCTGATTGCTTCTGTCGCATTGCATTTCTTGCTAAAGATCTTCGCCCCTCTTTTTGTACCTCATTGGCTACACTATCTGCTACTGCATCTGCGTTCTTCTTTGATACACCAGACTTGATAGCTCTCTGTGCAGCTTGCGCTCCTGCTCTTACTGCTGCCTCTGAAGCTGCAGTTTTAGTAGCACCATCCCTTAATGCAGTTTTACCTGCCTCACGAACAGCAGCCCTTACCATTTGCTTACCTGTCAGAGACACACCACCTGAAATCGCACGTCCAATACCACCTGTAGCTATACCTATATAGTTAGTAGGGTCTTTAGCAGCAGCAAAAATGTAATCCTTTATACCATCAACAGCACCCATAGCTCCATCATTTTGAAAGACGTTACCTAGTTGATCATATAACTCATAAGCTTGCCTAGCAGTTTCTTTCATTTTATCGTCTGCTTTATTTATCCACCTTAGTTCACCTGTAGTACTAACAGTGTTGGCATTGAAGTATCGCAAGTGCTGTACATAGTCATCAACCATTTCATCAGGATCTTTATCCCTATAGTCAACTCCTTTACGTCCTATCATATAGTTACGTATCTTGTTTAGGTTTTCGTACTTCTTTAGATCATCCTTCTTTAAAGGATTGTTATCTTCAAAATAATCCATGCTGATTATAAACCTTTTGGTATGCCGTTAACGTCATGGGTTTTTCCGTATGTAATATCCCACCATTCAGCCTCAGTAACTTTTCTTTTAATACTAGGAATTCTTACTCCAAACTGATTTCTAGCTACTACTTCTCTTGTCTTTTCTCCACCTGCAGGAGGTTTTGGTGGTGCAATAATAACCTTTCCTGTTTCAGGATTTACCTTACCTTCATACTTTCTATCCCATTCTCCCTTGCCACTCAGACCACGTTTACTCTTTCTTTTTGGGAAAGTTTTAGCAAGTAACGCTTCTTTTTGAGCTTCTGTATTGGGCGCTTCCGCTTCGGAACTTTCTTGGAACTGACTGTCTTCGATTCTGTCTGCTGGTTTAGATCTTCGTTCAAACTCTTCCATTCCAAGTTGTATTGATTGTTCTTCTTGCGTTGGGACAATAGGTTCTCCTTCTGATTGTTCATCATCGTCATCTTTAAATATAGATCTTTGCTCTGCTAGAAAATCTTTTCCTAATATCTTTTCAACTAAATCTGTAGAAACTTTACTATCAAAGAAACCTCCTCTACCATATTTACCAATAGCTCCTATTACTAGCGGAGTTACAGCATCTTTTGCCACCCTTCTTCTGGCTTCTCTTTCTACTTGTGCTAGGATTTCTGGAGAAAGTTCTTTACCGTCTGCTGCGTCAATGGCTGCATTCTTTGCAATTTGTACTATATCATCTGCTGCTCTGTTACCTGCTTGAGAAGTAGCTGCTGCATCAGTAAAGTCTTTTATAAACTCACTCGTGTCTTCAGGTCCATAAAACTCTACATCAAGTAAAGACATACCTAGCTCTGGAAATATAGACGTGTACTCAGACTGTGCTGCTAGATCGTTTATATCTGCTATACTCAAGTCACCCATATACTGTTCTTGTCTTAGTCTATTCCTAGCTTTCTTCATATCGTTTACACGGAATAGATTTCCTAAACTAAAGCTACTACCTGTGTCTTCCATTTGGGAAGCACTAGCAGGATCAACACCATATGTTCTATTAGCAAACTCTTGTAAGCTGTAGTCTACATAGCTGTCATTAATCTTAGGCATTGTACTAGGTAGGTTTATCAAACCTTCAATATCATCATTACTTAAAGTTCTTACGCCTCTTTCATTAGCCGCTTCTTTTAGTTGATTATAAAAATCTTCAATGCCTCTATATCCAGATGACATAGCAGCCTCTACCTGATAACGTTTAGCTCCTAAACCCATAGCTTGGTTTGCTAAAGTGTAGGCATTGTTGGCGTTTTTCATTCTTGATCTAAACAAAGGAGCGTTACGTGCAGCCATTTCTCTTCTGCGCTCTTCGTAGTCTTCCGCTTTCTTTTGTCTTTCATCAATGCCCTCGCCTAGACCATCTAGGAAGCTAGACCCGAATGATTGTAAAAATGACATAGCTCTACCCTTTCGCCATTAAGCCCATAGGCTTTTCTTCTGGTGTCTCTTCTTCCTCTGGCTGATCTTCAACCAACTCACTTAACAATTCTTTTCCTGGATCTTTCATATCAACGTTTCCGTTTAACATTTGTCCAGCTACCACTTTAAAGCGATCTAACTCTTTCTGATCCGCTTCTTTTTCGTAGTCTATACTGTCGTCTTTAGACTCTATACCCATAGCTTCCAAAGCTTTCTTAATAAACTGGTGTATTACAGGTGCTACCAGCATACCTGAGTCTACGCTGTGTATCCCTCTCATGTTGCCAGAAGTTATAAGGCTCTGTACCACAGGCTGTATAGATATTCCTGCTTGCATCAAAGCGCCAATATCATCCATAGTATCATCGTTAGCCAATCTCTTTACATAGTATGCAGTAATTTCTCCCAAGTCAGACATTTCTGCAGGGTTCTCCCAAGGATTGTTCTTAGGTTCGCCTGTTAAAGACTGCCCTGGAATGGGCCTATCAAATTTAGATATTTCTATTTCCATTGTGCTTTCCTATTTAGTGAATCCTGCACCAAAGTATAAGCCTACTATAGCAGATACTATGTGCGTGTCTAGTGGTGTGATAACGAAACCTCGTGCAGCTTGCCATTGCACTGTACCGTCACCACCAAATAGCCAGTTAAATAAACCGCCATGTACTTCTGTGTAACCTACGATAACACTTACGTCAGGATACCATACAGCTACCATCTTTGGCAAGACAATAATAGCAAAGACTGCAGATAAAGCTATGATCCTACGTGTCCATGCAAAGTGTATATCTTTACTACCATGCTCTCTGGCTTCGTTGACTGCACCTATTAAAGCCTTTTGTTGTTCAGCTTTATTCTTAGCATTCTGTCCTATTAAAGACATAACTCCACCTAGTACTGTAGAGAAAAGCATTGTTATTAGTTCTAGTGGTAGTCCAAACATTACCAGTTACCTTCTGCGTCTTTTTCTATTGTTGTCGCAGTACTAGCATATTTGCTAGGCGCACGACTTGTGGTTTCTGTGTGTACTAGATTTCCTGCAACATCATAGTAGTTAAACTTTGTTTTAGTTCCTGTATTGTCTGCAACAATCTTAGTTATTTCTACTCCTCCATGCTCATCACGTGCTGCATTCCAAGCATTTGCTCGTGCTTTAGATACGCCTATAGAAGCGCCTGACCCTGATACTGTAGAGTAGTTTAGCATACCTTCAGCTACAGTATCTAAGTCTTTAGTTTCTTTTGCCATTTCTTTATATAAGGCTTTAGATGTATTATAGTTTGCCCATCTTGTTCCATTATTCCAAGATAATTTAACCATTGCTTTTTTAGCACCGTCAGACAAATCATCATAATCGTCTCCAGCACCAGCAGCTACTACATCTTCAAAAACTTTTAAAACAGCCTTGGTAAAGTCTTTATCTGTAGCATAGTCAGTACGTTTAACAGTTTTGTATTTATCCTTTCCACTAGCATCTTTTCCTACATATATTTTTTTAGTGGCCTTAGATGAGTCTAACTTAGATGCGTCAAAGCTTGAAGATGTATAACCTGTATTACTTGTTACCTTTTCTCCATCATAAGAAAGGTTATCAGCTACCACACCACCCATAAGAGTTATAGCACCTTCTTGTCCTACATGCGCTGTACTACCTTCTTCTTCATTATCAACAAAGTCTGTATATGTACTATCTACTGTAGTAGAAAAAGTTGGTCCACTTGCTGTTCCGAAGCGTAGACTTTCATCTTCAGTATCTATCATTTCTTCTTGTGTCTGTGGGTTATTTACATTAGCTGTATCAGATAGTTTTATTTCTTGGCCTACATCTATTACATCTTTATCTTCTATGTCGTTTAATCTTACAAGCTCTTCAACAGTAGTTCCATTAGCTTGTGCAATCTCAGATAAAGTGTCACCCTTTTTAACTTTGTGCTTTTCTTTCTTTGATCCCAGCCCTTCTGTAAGAACCTGTGGTACTTCGTCATACCCTAGCTCTGGTTCAAATATTCTCTGATCCATAGGTACATTAGACTGATAAAACTGTCTTGCAGGATCATTAGCAGCGTAGAGTTGTGCTATTGTAGCGTTAATAGATTCTGCCATTTTCTTTTGATTACGCTCATCAGCGCCCCTTTGTTTTGTTATCTCATCGTAAGTACCACCAGCAGGTAAGTATGCCATAGGCACTCTGTTTTCAAAGTCTAGTGCAGCATCTATCCTTCTGTTTTGTGCGTTCAAATCAATAGGGTCATCAGACCTAGCTCTAAACGCAGCAGTACTATAGATTTTATCTGGTGTGTATGCTGCTTTTTTTGGTTTCTTAGGTTTGCCTAGACCCATCATTTCTGACACACTATCAAGGGTACTTTTTATTCTCTCTATAGGTGATTGGTCTTTGTCATCATCTGATTTGTCGGGAGATCCTAATCCTTTTTTAATTCCTTTATCTACTTCTGCTTCAGTAGGTAAGGCTATTTCATCATAGGTACTACCACTATCTTTTTGTGTTTCTCTTCTAAAATTATCTTGAATCTTTTTTGCAGCAGTTGTAGTAGGCTTACCACCAAGGCCACCTATACCTGCAGAACCCATTGATTTAGCAGCCTGTTGGTTAGCATTCTTAGGTTTACTCTTAGGTGGAGAGCTATATATACTCCCACGTCCAGCCTCATAATTAAAATATGAATTAGGATTATATGCCATTATAAATCTTTCTTAGTCAAAGGGGTTTATTGCGTCTACAATATCTGGTACAAAAGAATCAATAGCTGAGTTTACTATCTTTGATAATAAGCTACCTGCTGAATCCGCTATCAAGTTACCTGAAGATTCACCATCAGTAGCTTCAATAGTTGCTACAGCAATGGCTTTATCTCTTTCTTTCTGATTCTGTCCTGCTTCCCATGCCCATGCTAATATGTCACGCTCACGTTGTACAGCGTTGTTGTATCCTGTCATGGTTAAATTATTTGATGCTATAGCTGCGTCACGATTAGCTTGATTGACTGCTGCATTCTCTGCTGTGGTAATGTTCTGCGCCCACTGAGCATTAGCCTGTGCAATCACAAGATGGTTCTGTGCGTTGAACTGTTCACGTGCATTGTTCTGTGCTGTGTTAAACTGAGCTAATGCATTTGTTTCACCAGCATTGAAACGTTTTATAGCATTGCTTTGTTCTGCATTAAACTGTGATACCTGTGATCCAAGTGACGCAAAGAACTGATCTGTTTGGTTTTGAGAAGATGCATTAAATTGTCTTGCTGCATTCATGGCAGCAGTGTCACTAAGTATTGAGTTGGCAGTCTCTTGTCCTTTAAACATAGTCATTTGTTGTGTGTTGTCTAAGTTTGCCATGTCCATCTGCAAGAAAGCCTGTGCATTCTGTACTGCTGCTTGTTGTCTGTTATCTAAATTAGCCATATCCATTTGTGTCATGGTAGCTGCATCAGCCATAACTTTAGCTTGTCTGTTTGACAGGTTAGCTAGATCTACTGTCTGAGCCATACGAGCATTCTCTAGTGCGATGGTTTGTTCTGCACTAAAGTTTATGTTTGCTATCTCTGATATACGTGCAGCATTCTTAACTTTAGTTTGAAAGTTTTGATCAAACTCCATGCCCATAAACTTAGCACGTTGTTCTGCTTTCATCATAGCCATTTGTTGTTTGTTAGATGCATCCATCTGTGCAATAGGTAGTGCTGCTTCCATGCTTGCCTGTACAATAGCCATCCCTGCCATACTAGAGGCAGATAGACCACGTGCCGCCATAGCTTGATTAGCTGCTCTCATAGCTCCTGCTGCCCACACAGGTGTTTTACCACCCTGAAAGTCTTGCATTAAACTAGCCATCTCATCTTGTACAAGAGCAGCTTCAGCTTTTGCTAGGGTAGCATCTACCTGTCCTTGATTTACAGCAGATCCGTCTATAAGTTGATCTTGTGTAACCTGTAAAGGGTTAGGAGCTTGTACTGTTTGTGCTTGTCCCAGTTGTGCTGCTTGTAGCTGTAGAGATGCAGCAGTATTAGGGTCCATCTGTGCAGCATTCATTAATGAATCAGCACTTACCTGACCCTGTGCGCCAGTCATACCTGCCAAGGCGTTTTGCATTGTAGTTTGTGATTGTGCTGCTGTCATTGTATTAGCTGGTGTTGTGACAGGGGTAGCTGCTTGTGTTGCTGTTCCTGCTGTAGTTACACCAGCTTGTGTAGCTGTTCCTGCCTGTCCTGTATTCTCAGCTATATTAGCTGCATCGTTATCGTTAGCTTGTACAGCAGCTACAGTTGTAGGGCCAGTAGGATCTTTCGCTATTTGAGCAGTCATGTCACCACCACTTGGCATACCCTGTGCGGCTGTATTATTAAATGTTCCTTCTTTAGTAGCAGGACCAGCTATAAGTGTTTGAGGACTACCGTCAGGGGCAGTACCATCAAAACCTTGAGGATTAACTACAGGAGATGCTTGTACAGCAGGTGCTGATTCTCCACTACCCCCTGAATTAATACCCCTAATAAAATCATTCTGTGTATATTGTGTTGCTAACATGTCAGGCGTTTTGTTTGGGTCAGCACGATCTGCTGCCTGTCTTTCCATAACAGCCCTTCTTTGAGCTATGTTACCCTCTTCCATAGTTTTTTTATCTGCTTGTCTTTGCGATGCTGCTTTTGCTGTCTTTGCTGTCAGGTCTTTATATTCCTGTGTACCAAATTTAGGTCCACCAAACAATCCTCCAAAAACAGCATTAACACGTTTACCCTCAACCATCTGCCTAGCTGCCATAGTGTATTTGCCCATCTTGGCTGCTGCTGCAGGGCTAGCTGCAAGAAACTTATTTATGGAATCTCTATCCATTGCCCCTGTGTAGCCCAGTGATGGGAGTATCTTCTTTTCCATTGACTCATTAGTGAATCCTGCGAATTTATTAGCCATATCTTATTTCCCTATTTGCATCCAAAGTGATGCGGCAATGAATGTTATTACTGCTACTGTTGACATCTTAACCATAGTTGACCACACACCTTTACGTGTATCACGCCATGCTTCTAGTAAGTTACGCATTTCTGTTATGTCTTTACGAGCATCGTCATCATGCAGTCCTACTTCACGCAATGCCATCTTAGCACCACGCTTTGCTGCGCGATCTAGCATGGCTTCTAATTCTTCTGGTGTAATATTAGACATAACCAGACATATCCTCGTTTGTTATAGGTATTGCTTTTTCCTTATCATAATAGTTATTTACCTCTAACCATCTAGCATAAGAAGTTTTAATATTACTAACTATAATACCAGCTTCAGCGCGTGATAAGTTTGTATGATTGTCACCATCATGTACTGCATACACATTATATCTTGTGTCAGAATCATCTAAAGATAAAATTTGTGTATCATTTAATGCGTCACCATACTCATGGGCAACAATAGTTTCGCCATCAATAACTAATGTTGTTTGTTTTATAGAAGGTTTAACAACACACCATTTTGTTGGAAGAGTATCTAATTCTACTTTTATTTTTGAGGCAGCATTAGCAACCTCTGTTTCTGTTTCGTAATATTTTTGTGCATAAAGAAATTTAGTCATTATGTTGATCCGTAAATTGTACCATTATTTACAAGTGTTCTTGATGTTCCTGTTATAGCTGCTCCACCTGAACCAAGAAAGTATCCACCTTGACCAGCCCCACCAGATGCTCCCCATCCACCGCCACCGCCACTAACATTAGTTACACCACCACCAACACCATTACCTGCTGCTCCTGCAGATCCACCGTTTGCAGTTGTTCCGCTTAGTCCATTACCACCGCCAACTCCTGGAAGGATTTTGCCGCCACCTCCACCGCCAACGCCCCCATTGTTGTTTGCATAATTCAAGATGCTATCACCGCCACCGCCAGCGCCTCCACCTAGACCACCCACTGCGTCAGAACCATTACCAGTACCATTGCCCCCAGTTCCATTTACATTTCCTGCAGAACCACCACCAACACCAGTTGCGCCACCACGACCACCTAGACCGCCCCCAGCACCGCCACCTCCTCCTGCGTTTACGTAGTGAGCAGATCCGTGAGTTCCTGAGTTATCATAGCCAACAGCACCACCACCACCGCCACCTGCAATAAAGCCAGAACTTTGATTTATTATTGTAACACCGCTTGAAGTTACATTAATAGCTGTTTCACCATTGCCCCCACTAGAAGGATTCATAAAAGAGGGGTATCCATACGATCCACCCTTACCACCTTTTCCAATTATACGACCTTCATTAATTATAGTACATGGTATATCTATTATTAAAGCGTTGCCACTACTACCACCTTGTATATATGTATCGGACGGTATTCTAAGAGTCATACCTGAACTAAAGCCAGAAATAGAAGAAACAGTTATATTTGCTTGGTATTTATATCCATTCTGTGGACCAAAAGCTGCAGCAAAAACAAGTTCGTTAGCCTTACCATGAAAGTTTGACAACGATATAGCACCAGAAGATACTCCTGCCAAAGATCTCATATCAGAGTCATTCATTGAAACTGCAGAGCCACTTGAAGCTCCTAATTCTATGTGACATTGGTTTAGTGATATAGTACCACTAGCTGGTAGTGCCATTATCTACTCTCATTGTATGTTTTGTTAGGGTCTAGTGTTTTACTAAGCTTGCCGTAAACACTATTAAATTCTGGGTTAGATGTACTGAGTTTGAATCTTTCATTTAACTCACAACGAGCATCCCATAGAGGTTGAAAACTAGCTTGTACCATAGGGTTTTTAGAACCTACAACAGCAGTCTCATTATTGTGGTATCTTTCATAGACTAAATCCCATTGCCACTCTACCCAGTTCATAGGAATCAAATCACCATGCATAGTAAAGAATAGTAGGTTAGCGTCACGTTCTCTATTTTGTGCTTGAACTATTTCTGTGTAACCTATATTACCATGTGGGTTTCTTACGTCATAGATAGCTTCATCGTTGTTATTAATTGTAGGAATTATCTTTAAACCTCTAGGGATAGGTCTGCCAAAAGAATCATACTGTTGTAAGTTCTCTCGCTTAACCTTTTCGATATCCCATTCCATTACTTATTATCCTCTAGTGAATATAGTAAGCTGCTGTACCTGCTGCATTCCCACCAATAAACTTCAGCGTTAGACTTGAAGGATATAAGCTAGATGGCTTGTCTCCTGGGTCAAGATAACATCCCCAAAGTTTAGTTCCGTAGGAGTTACTAGCCCAATTAGCACCAATACCACTACCTGGGAAGTTGTTTTCAAAACGTGCATAACCATTGTAGTTATGGTCTGCTGTACATCTGTGAGCTGTGTTTGTGTTTGAATAATGACAAAACAACCTAATGCCCAAGCCAGTATCAACATGTGTAGTAAAGCCCCCACCTGGAAGATTCGTGATGTTAAAACTACCAGATGGTTTACCTGTTCCACCATCAGAAAAACCCCAACCACCAATGTCATACAAATAGCGTTGTCCACCATAAGTGACATCGACTATGTTAGCGGCATTCTTAACATAATAAGTTGTGTGCGTATGGGTATGTCCACCATAATCGGTAAGGGCTGCTCTTGAAGTGTGTGTGCCATACGTAGTTCCAGAAGTGCCAATGTAGTTATTAAGGTTACTTATATGATTTCCTGTGTAGGACTGCCAAAGTATTTCAGAACCTGATGCTGAACCAAAGGAAGTAATTGTAGTTGTAGGATCTGCACTAGCACCGTACCATTCATTAAACGACATACTAGCTCCCGAAGATTTTCCTAACAAGTCACGAATATCTGCGTCATTAAGGCTACAAGTAGTGCCTGAACTACCACCTGCTTCTATGTGAATTTCGTTTAAGCTTAATGAAGACGGACTAGTTGGCAGAGTCATTCTTTAGACTTTCAACTTCAGCTTTTAATTCTTTTACAGCTTCAATTAATACACCTACTAAGTTACCGTATGCTACAGATAGATACTCACCCTCTTCCACAACCTCTGACATAACTTGTTGCATCTCTTGAGCTATAACACCTGTGCCACGATGTCCGTCTTTGTCATACATAACACCACGCATCTGTGATACTTTGTCTAGCGCACCTTCAATAGTTTCTACGTTTTCTTTTAGTCTTTCATCTGAGTAAGCTGTGACGTTACCTGATGCGGTAAAGTTTCCAGTGAAGGAGCCTGACATAGCAAAAGTTGTTCCTGATAGTGATAGACCATTACCAGCACCGTATGTTGTATTAGTATCCGTTGGAACAGCCCATGTAAATGTACCATCCCCATCTGAACGTAAGAACTGTGTATTAGAACCATTTCCACTAACATTAAGTTCACTAGCACCCACAGCATTAGCTGCTATCTCGCTTGCCCCAACTGCATCAGCTGCTATTTGAGATGCAGTTACTGAATTTGCAGATAGTGGTATAGATGCGGCCCCTGACACATTTAAATCTCCTGTTAGTGTCAAATCCCCTTGGATGAAAGCATTTTTAAATTTTAATGCACTTGTACCTAAGTCTACAGTATTATTAGTTTTAGGTCTAAGTACAGATGCTGTCACAACTATATCCTGCGATGGCCCTATCTTTTCAATAGGAGCGCCCTCTGCTGCAGTACCATCATGGGTATGACCAGTACTAGCGTTGAATGCTGATTGTACCTGATTGTACTCATCGTTAAAATCATCAGCGTCAATAACACTTCCTGTAGTAATATTACCTGCTGCCTGTCTTGTATAACCTGCCATTGTTACTGCCTATCATTTTGTCTGTACTCAAGAACTGCTGTGTCAAGAGTGAAGGTTGGATTTATTGAGTTATCTGTAATACGCATTGAGAATGTCTTAAAAGAACCAATAACATTTTCTTTATATATCTGATCTAGTACACCACCATAAGTAACACTTGAACTACCATATACTGAAGAAGATGAACCAAATAAACTTATACTACCTGAACTAGTTGAAGTAACTGGTATAACTGCTGGTTGAACAATTCCTGGATCATTTGCAGAGTCAAAGTCTAATTTAATACTAAGTGATAAATTCATTGTTCCTGTAGGTTGTGCATAGAGTGTTAACTTATACATTGTTTTACGTAGCTGCGGATCTGTAATAGGCATAAAGGGTGACTCGTATATAGACTCAATAGAAGCGCCATCAAAAGAAGTACCTGAGTCCATAACATAACAGAAACCATCATCATTACCAAACATAATAGTTTCTTGTGCGCCTGAGTATGTACTATCTGCTACGTTTACTTTTAGTCCTTTTGTTGTTGACCATGCTATACCGCTACCACCTTGAGCAATAAATTTAGTAGCTATTAATCCTGTTGCACTTGCTGACTGTACAGTAGGCACATAAGCAAACAATCTATATTGTGATTTACCTCTAACCAAAACAGAACAAAATGTGTCTGTTTGTGCTATAAACTCATTAGCGTCTTTATATATTGGATCAGATGCAATGTCAAGAGCGAAGTCACCAATACGATCAGTAGCACTGAGTAAACGTATGCCATCAGGGGATAGGTATGCTACGTCACCACCAAATTCCTGTATACTATCTGGGTTGATACAACCTATTCTATCTGTGATAGGTTCTAGTTTAAAGTCAGATGAAGTATTACCTACTAGCTTCTTGATTGTGTCTGTAGTAAAGATGATAAGCTGTTCACGAAAGCCTATCATACCTGTTATATTAAAACCTACATTTATTGTACCAGCACCATTACTTGTAGCAAAATCATCTACTGTGTTGGGTGCTGTAAAGAATATTTTACTACCCTTGGAGTAAAAAGCATGGTTCTTAAATACTGCTACAATTTCTGCGCCCTGTATGTCTGAACTGTTTGCACCTGATAAATTTACTGTAGTATTACCACTAGCATTATATATCATAGGAAAGCTTTTACCGTCAACAAATATAGTTTTATCTTCTTGGGTAAAGTTAAAAGAAGCGTATCTTACTTTATTTGTATTTGTAGATGTACTCGTTCCTACTTGAGGCCAAGATAAAACATCACCACTTTGCACACTGCCTGTACCATGAAAATACACAGTCTTGTCAACTTGACTAGAAGAAAACGTACCAAAAGTAAGAACAGTATTATTAGCAATACTTTTAGCAGAGGCTAGTGTAATGTTGTTTTGGCTTGTTACTGCAGCTACTTTTACATCACCAGATATACCTGCACCTGTGACAAACATACCAACTTTTATGTTAGTAATAAAACTAAGTACAGCATTGTCAGCTAAAGATACTACTCTGTCGAGGATAATATTATTTTGGTTTGTTACTGTTTGTACAGTTACGACACCACTAATACCAGCACCAGTTACTTTCATACCTCTAGTAATAGTACCAAAAGGTGCGCCAGTACCAGCAACACTTATGGTTGTTATTGGGCCTTTGTTTACAGCAGTACCTGCAATAGCTGCAGTTGCTACAGTACCAGTTACCACAGGCGTACCTGAAATTGTAGCTCCTGTTATAACACCACTCCCATCTACTGAAGCTATTGTTATAGTTGCATCATTAGCTGTGGTAGCACCTCCTAATTGTGTACCAACTACTTTAAGTGTTTGACCAGCTACATAGCCTGATCCTCCAGCAGTAACAGCCACAGTATAAGCAGCAGAAGCTGAACTTGCAGTAGCTATAGTATTTCCCATAGCGTTGCCGTGTACAGTACAGTAGTATAATGCTGGCATAGTTCCAGAACTAGGAACTGCATAAGTTACTGTTGCTCCTGCTTGTCCTGCTGTTCCGTTTGCAGTTATTCCTGCAGTTAAGGTATTACCACCAGCATCTTTAAACCTAAATGGGTGTCCACTGTTACTGCTATGACTCACATCAAAAGTGTAAGTAGTGCCTTGAACAAGTGTTAACGTTGGGTTTGTTACACCATTAAGTGCATACTTATTACCACCACTATTAACAACAGTTACAGCAAACTGAGTAACTGCGTCAGATCTGGAAACATTAAATGTAGCACTACTACCAGAACCACCATACGCAGACTGAGTTGGGTTAGTATAAGTTTTAGGGACATTGTTTACACTGTTTACTGTAATGGTTGCATTGTTGGCAGAGGTAGCACCACCTAAGTTTGCACCAACTACAGTAACAGTATCTCCAACTTTGTAGCCTCCTGAACCTGCATTGACAATAGCCATGCTATAGGATGCACCAGTTCTAGTAACATTAAAAGTAAAACCAGTACCCTCAGTTCCATTATAAATATTTGCTGGTGTGGTATGTGTAGTGGGAGCAATACCAGTAACTGTAACAGTTGCGTTGTTTGCTGCAGTAGCACCACCTAAACTTGCACCTACTACCGTTACTGTTTCGTTAGGTGCGTATGCTGTACCTGCTGCATTTAATGCTGCTGTGTATGTACCATTTGTATTTGTAATATTAAAGGTAGCACTTGAACCAGTACCAGATGCTGTTCCTGTTGAACCTGTAAAGGCACGTACTCTGTCCACAACTATAGAAGTCTTTGAAGTAATAGCACCATTCACTATGGCTGTAGCTGTGTTGTTATCAAGAGCTACTGCTGTAGCATTAGAAACTGCACCATTTACTGTAGATGTAGCCGTCTGATATTCTGTTATAGTAGCTGTATCCATCTTCCTAGAGGTTACAACTCTACCAGAAGAAACAACCTTCATAGCAAGAACTTCTCCAGTTCCGGGAACTTCTGTTGTACTAAACTTATTATAACCTTGTAATTTACTGTAACCACCTTCTCTATCAGACTCAAAGTTCTGTAAAATAGTAGCGGAACCTACAGCGTTAGTACCCTGTTGTAAGGGAGTAAGGTTGGAGATCAACCCACCTTTGAACTCCATAGGAAATGTAGTCCATTGTGTTGCCATTAAAAGTGTACCCTTGTATCTCTTAAATAAGGTGTTCTATTTATATTTATAGAACGTAAGTATTTTATTTGATCTGTAAACTTCTTCAGAGCTACATCTGCTGCTGGTGTATCTCCTCTAAATTGAAATGCATAATACATTGCACCATCAACTATCGCAAATCTATACTGCTCTGGTAATGATGGAACATCTAAAGCACTTTCTAAGTCATAACCAAAAGTGTAATATTCATAAACTATACTATATGCTTGGTCAGGAATAGGGTGACAAATAAGCTCTCTGCCTGGAGTTCTTACAATGTGTGTAGGCACACCTCTTATACTTGTATCTGAATTAAATTCATCATCAGCATATTTTTCTAACCATTCTTCATATACTAAATTCTTTAGTTTTTCTGTTCCTACATTTAAAGTATTATCTCTCTTTATACGAAAAGAATTCATATTTATTGTCTTAGCATCTGTTGGATAAAAGTACTTCATATTCCCTGCAGCTACCTGCAATTCTTCTTGTACATGATTCCAAGGCCATTCATATTCTTCTTGATTAATATGTCTTACTGCTGAGTTTATAGCATCTTTTGCTAAACTATAGTAACCCACAGCAGACGCAAAGTTTGCTTCAGTTAATGCTACTTCATTTAGTCTGTTGTTAATATCGTTAACTAAGCCAATAAAATTATAAGCCATTTATCTATTCCTAATTGGTAATGTCACAGATCTTTCAAATGTCAAACCCTGTGTTGTGTTTATACGACAAGAGACATTGTATCTTAAATTATTTATACCTTGACCAAAACGTGCAGTAGCTACATTTCCAGCAACAGTAGATGCTAAAAATTGTAGCCCATTAACGACTTGAGCAGTAGATACTTGAGTCTTAGTTCCGCTTGCATCATCAATAAAGAATGTTGTAGATACTATTGAATCATCACCTAAAAACCTAGACCAGTCTACACTAAAATCTGCAGTTTCGTCAGGATCTTTTTCAGGCCATTTGTAAGACATGTCTTATCCTTAATTAGTTATATATACTACGTTGTTTCTATTTACTGGAGGTATAACTACAGTTCTATTTTCAGCCCTTACGACAACTGTTCTATTACCTACTGGAAAAGGTAATATTACTACAGCCCTACTTCTATCAAAGTTACTTGCGATTTCTGCAAAGTTAAAAGTCTCGCCAGTAACTGTAGGTAATTTTTTAGCTAATGTAGCATTGACATTACCTAAAGATAATTCTACTGGACATGATATTGTAGGAACTATGTTAGCTATTACAGAAGCAATAGAAGGTATTATTTTATTAACTTTTGAACTGGCACTAGTAGTACCAGCAGAAGTATTTGAGACTTGCGTTGTTAAAGTTGTTGTAGCCTTACCTTGTGCTGTAGTGCTGTTAGTACTAAATAATCCTGCGACTGAATTAAATGCTAAATCAATCGAAACTGATGCGACTATTGAAGATATGCTTGTGGTGCTAAGTAATCCAGAAAGAGTTGCACTTGCGCCTCTAGCAGTAGTAGGAGAAGAAACACCTGTTGTAGCAGAGACACTTGCTAAAATAAACGTTCCTAGTGTGGAAAAAACTGGTGGGTTAACAGAGAGACTTACACCAATAGAAGCAAGAGTAGTAAAATCTTTTGGACCTTGGAAACCTGTATCCGCTAGAGGTGCGGCTGATATAGGGTGTAAGCCAAACATACCTTATCTTAGCCCATATCCTTCAGGTACAGTAGGCCACGTGACATTTTGTGGAAAACCAGATTGCTTTGTTATGTCTAGCAATGCTTTTCTATAGTCAGTCCATTTTGTTTTTTCTGAATCAGCCATATCAGTCCAACGCAAATTGTTTGAAACAATAGGGTCAACGTGCATTTTTAACAACATATCTCTCTGAAACCTTACGTGTGCTGTTTGCGTTTTAATTATTTCTTCAGAAGTTGGTGGAACATATTGTGCATAACTTGACCCCATCATAGACAACAATTCAGAATTATTAATGCTTCCATCAGGATCGTCAGGTGTTAAGGTGTAAGGTATCCAACCAAACTCTGGATGTTTAATTTCTAAATCAAAATCAGTATTTTCTTTGTTTAAAGATTTTGCATTTCTTATTTCTTCTATGTGCCAAACTTTTGGTGTTGTCATTTTATGAAATCCTTACGAATAAACTTTGATATTTATTTTGTCTTACTGTAAGCATGTTTCTATATGTTCCTGAATACCCAGTTGCTCCTGCATGAGCATAATTACTTCCTGAACCTGATCCAGCAGGGTTATAGAGAGTATTATGTGAGGGTTCGTTTAAACCCTGCCTATAATGTAAAGTAGACGATTCATAAGCACACCCTAATAGGCTTGCTGCAATAGTTCCACCTGCTGCCACAGTAAAATTAGTATCATAGACATTTTGCGTAGAACCAGCAGGATGCTTAAGAATACTTGCCCAAGTATAAACCCCTACTTTAGCATATAACAGCGCATCTGCCGGGCCACTATCAGTGATATTACCAGAACCCAAAATGCTGTTTCCGTCCAATGTTTTAAAACTATTTGCATTGTTTTGTATGCCATTAGAATCTAAAACTGTTGTGCCGTTTATCTGAAACCCCATTATGAGATCCTAGCCCAAAGTATATTCATATGTTTACCTGCAGTGGTGTCAAATGCTTGGTGACTAATAGAGCGCCATGTTCCAGATTGAGCATAAGAAGTTAAGTCAGAAGTGGCATGACCATATGATGTATCCCAAGAACAATGTCTTCCACTTATTATTAAAACCATCAGTGTTGACCCTGCAGTAGTTGCTCCTGCATTAAAATTATTGCTGCCTGTTGAAGTAGAACTGTGTTGCATGGTGTAAGTACCAACAGCACCATAAGTTGTAGGTCTGATGTATTTCATATCACCAGAACCCACTATGCTAAAACCATTTACTGTTTTAGGAAAAGCACCAGATTGAAAGTTTCTTGAGCCATCTATAACTGCTGTTCCGTTTACTTGAAAAGCCATTATGAAACTCTCATGTATATACTACTAGGAAAATAACTACCTCTGTCCATGTAATTAGCTATGGGTGTCCAACTACCAGAAAAATTGCTAACATAATTACTGCCACTCAACTGCGAACTACCAAACCAACCGTTTGATATTCTCCAATTAGATTCACTTAATGGATAAGCGCCATAATTAAATATTTTGATGTAATCTCTAATAGAAGAACCCGGCCCAGTGGTGGTGGGTGCAAGACCTGAATACCCTGATTGGGTATTAGTTGGTCCAAGAAATAGTGGCCCAAAACTATTTGCAGGAGTTGCTGTATAACTGCTTAGACCATCAATAGCGATACCAAATGCGATACTACCTACGGAGTTACGAGTAGTACCAAAAGTTCCAACAGCAGACGTATTAGTGGTCATCGAGCCTGTACCTGTCATGGCATTGCCTTGTCCAGTTTTTAAACCTTGAGTGAAGTGTCCACTATTGTTTACCCACTCAACACCGTTAACTTGAAAGCCCATTCAACCTATCCTTTAGTTTGTTGATTTGGTCTTGTTGGCCTTTGACTGCTTCAATAAGTACACCGACTAGGTTGTTGTAGCTTACTGACTTCTTACCTTCTTCATCTGTGTTAACTGCGTTGGGCAGGACTTGTTCTACATCTTGAGCTAATACACCTTCGGCACTACCTTCGTTATTTTTCCAGTCAAAAGAAACACCTGTTATTTTCTTTAGAATAGATAGTGGGTTTTCTATTGGTGCAATATTTGTTTTTAAAGTTGCGTCTGAAGTAGCGTTAAAAACACTAGCTGTACACGTTCCAGTTATAGTCGCACCACTTGATGTAGTCTCAAACTTTTTAGAGTTGTTGTGGTAAAGTTCTACGGCTCCATCTTTATAAAACCTAGCCATATCTTCGGATAAATCACCTTTTCTTAAAACTATTTCATCCGCAGCTATTAAAAGCCTTCTAGTGCTTACTTGTTCTTGAATAACACTATCTGTTCCATTGTGGTAAATCTGTAGGTCATGTCCTGTGCCAAAACGTGCTGTTACATTGTCGTTAAAATCAATTCCTGCGGTGGTAAGATGAGAGTCAACGTCACTATTTGAATACCCTGCAGGAGGAGTTGCCCAAGTTAAGCCACCTGTATTTCCTGACTGTGCTGAAAGGAAGTATCCGTTAGTAGGTGTATTACTTACTTTTAGATTAGCCTCATCAACTACATTATCTGCAATAACTGTTGCACCATCAGCAGAGCTTGTAACCTCGCCACTATGGTTAGGGTGAACATAGTTGTTAGCACTTGCGGCTATGCCGTCAAGCTTGGCCCCATCAGTAGCCACATCCCTACCATCAAACGTGGAGCTAGTAGTAATAGCACCTGTAAAAGCAGCACCAGTTAGACTAGCTAAAGGTATCCAAGCACCACCGTGAGCATAGTAAGCTAAACCTGTAGCGTGTACGTGAGCAAACATACCATGATAGGTTGATGCGCTGGGTAAGTCTGACAGTTGAGCATACAAGTTAGCAAATAAAACTTTGTTTCCGTTGCCATCAATATCACCAGACATTGTACCGCCAGACTTTGGTAAAGCATTACCTGCCAAAGTACCTTGCGCTGCTGTCGCATAATCGGCTGCATCAAACGCTTTAACATCACTCAAGTTACTGACTTCAGAATCCATTAAGGCTCCTGCAGCAGCTACATTGGTGGAATCAGTTACATCTGCAGATGCTTCTATTCCATTAAGTTTTGTGTGATCAGCATCAGTAAACACGTTACTATCTGATGCGCTTTCAACTAAGGTTCTTATCTCTGCTGCTGTTTGATCTGCTGTTGCACTGGCTTCTATTCCATCGAGCTTAGTTCCATCAGCAGCTAAATCTCTACCATCTACAGTGCCACCAACAGTTATATTATTTCCTATGGCAACATTATTTGAAGCATCCTCGAACATAGCTTTAGCAGCAGGAAGTGTAACGAAAATGTCTTTTTGACCTGAACTCCAAGATACTGGATTATTGCTATTTGAACTTGTTAGAATAGTTGTACGTGCAAGTGTAGTACCAGAAGCTGTGTATGTACCAATTCCTACCTCAAAATTAGTACCATCAGTGCAAGCATAATATGTTGTATTTCCATTACCAACACCAGCAAAACTAGCAAAACCTGATTTAGCCCCTGCTAGTGTATATGTGCCTGTGCCAGTAGTGTTTGTCGTTTCTTGAACTCTATCAACAACAATAAGAGCCATGCTAGTCTCCTAATTATGTTATACGTATTACTGCGTTGGAGGCGTCTGCTGTGGGAAAAATAACTGTGAAATCACCTGCTGTTGCAGCAACTGTTGCGCCGAATGAGAATACAGCTATAGCTTTATTACTTGCTGAACTGTTGTAGAGCAAAGCCCCAGCAGCAGACAATGTTAGATTAGCAAATACTTCATCTGCAAAATCTAAAGTAGCTGTATCTCCAGACAAAGCTATTGCAGGGGAGTCTAGTACATTTCCTCCTGCAGTATAGTTTGTTCCTGTGGCTTCATCTGAACTACCTGTTAACTGAGAGTAGTTAGTTGTAGCTTTATTAAAAGTGCCTGAAGGCGATGGTTTAATTAACGCTATCTTTAGCGTGTGTGTGTCTAAGTCGTGAACACCCCCAAGTAGCTCTTGCTTGAAGCTGTTGCACATTGCTGTAGTAATAGTACCCATGAGAATATCCCTTTGTTAAATGCACGAAGAGGCCAGCAAAAGCCAGCCTCTAAGTTTAACTTATAATTATGCTACGTTGTATTTGGCAGAAACTAACCCTTGTGGGCGTAGAATCTTGCGACCATATAGGTGCATACCACGTACAATGTCTGCGAACGAGTCAGGATCTCTGTAGTTTTCGACCTTGTTGATCTGCTCTGCAGTAGCTACCGCATCCATTTGACCTGCAAGGATAACACCAAAGTTAGCGTCTTGGTTTGCTGCACCTGAAGTTCCTCCACCTGTTCCTTTTGAAGGAAGTGCGTTGGTAACGTACACTTTAAAACCGTGTAGGTTATTTGCAACTAAGCCATTCATTAGCTCACCATTGCCGCCAAAGTCAGCGTTCAATAGACGTGAATCTTCGTCTTTTAGCATTTCAACAAAGATTGGATCAACAACTAAGTAACGATCACGTGAGTCAATGTTTGCTACATCCATAGTACGAGCCATACGTGCAATAACAGTTAATGGTGTTACTGTCGCTGTTGGCGCAGTTGCTATGCCTGGTAGACGAATAGCCAATGGAATTGAATGGTCACCAGCACTTGATGTAGTAATGCTTGCGAAGTCACCTTTCTTCAACTGGTGAGTCTTTAAAAATTCACCGTTGATCTCACCTGATACTGGGTGCTGTGCAGTACCAGATACAGATGTGGTTACCGCACCTGCTGCTGAGTAACCTGACATGTAAGATAGAACGTCAGCGTCTAGTGAGTCAGCCATTTTGTAAGCTGCTCTGTCTGCAGCTAGGCTTACGAAGTCAACGTGTGAGAACTGCTCTTCGATGTCATCCATTTTAAAAGCAAAGTAATTAGCTTTGTCAACGGTTAACGAGAAGTCTCCGTCTGCTAACTTCTGTACAGTTAAGTTTGTATGACGCTGTAAAGCGTTAACAGTTACGTCTGGTTCTTTTTGGATGCGTACAACGTCACCCTGATTTGCAATCTCTCCAAAGTAAGAGTTGTTTGTGATTGCGTTAGTCACGGCTGCTCTCCTTAGAGCAATCTGTGCCTGTTTGGAGTACATTATCGGGCTGAAATTGCCTGAAAAGCCTCCACTTGCTGATGTAATAGCCATAGTTAAATCTCCTTATAGATATGGCGTGGGTTTAGTACACTACATATCCACCATGAAGAGGCTCTTTGTTTTAGGGTAGTCAGCTATGCTTTGAGAATGCGCTTTCTCTTTGCGCTGGGCCTATACTTAGAGGTAGTTCTTTTGTGTGGCTAGTGCTTGATTAAGCATACACACTTTAATTATTGTGTATATGCCATAGTTGTATCTACGTGAGCAAGAATGTCAACTACTTTCTTGATATATCGTAAATAAATCTTCCATTACGTTGAGCGTCTAGTATTTCTTCTTGTCGCTTTTCGTATTCTTTTAAATTCATTGCTTCTACTTCAGATTCACGAATATGATTAGCCGCCTCATCTGGTTCTGGCGCTGCTGTACTTTTTGTTTTAACAGAAGATGCTGCTGCTTTTTCTGAAGGTTTAACTTTCTTCTTGTTAGTAATGCCTTTGTCTATTTTATACAGGTCTATTACACGTGATACAGATTTTGCATCATCAACATTTTCATATAAAGCATCTTGTACCCACTTAGGTTGGTCCTCTGCCCATGTATGAAATGTATCATCTTGACGTATTTCTATAAAGTCAGGATGCATTTTAACAAGTTCTACTTCTGCCTTTTCTTTTGTAGCAGTTACACGTAACTCTTCAAACTCTGCCATACGTGCTTCAAGATCTTTTGCTGTAGCTTTAGATTTCTTGTCAGCGATAGCCTCAACGATACCTGCTATATCAGGATACTGTTTAGACCAAGCCTCTAGTTCTTCTTCAGACTTAGGTAGTACAAGTTCATTGTTTGCTGCTTTATCTAGCTGTGCTTGTAATGCTTCTAGTTTTGAAGTAAACTCTTCTTCTTTCTTCTGAGTATGTCTACGCAGATCACCATAACGTTTCTTAAAGTTTTTTTCTTCTGGACCTAGTTCAGTGTCATCTTCTTGTGCTTCTGCTTTTGGTTTTTCTTCTTGTTTGGTATCACTTTCTGTCTGTACTGGTTCAGCTTTAGACTCTTCGCTACTGGGTTGATCTTCAGTACTTTCTTCATATTCTTCGCCTAACGCTTCTTTTTTCATAGCAAGAAACTCTTCTTCATCTTTCTTGATACGCTCTTCATTACTCATGTAACCGCCCCTGCCCATTAATACTCTTGGAACATTGGGTTTTACTATTGATTTTGTAGTTTCGTTTGTAGCCATTTGTTTTTTCCTTATGTTGGGGTCAGCCGAAGCTGAGTGGCCTTATAGTTATTTGGATTTTTTCTTTTTCTTACTCGCGATTCCACCTTTTGCTATTCCTGTTATGCCAAATCTGCTATCCAGTCCTCCTCCACCTTTCTTCTCAGTGGTGCTAAGTCCTCTTGTAGCACTTCTTGCCACATCTGTTTTTCTACCAGTTGATCCTGTTATATTTTTATTTGATTCCTGTCTGTCTCTTCTACGTTGAGCATCAGCTTCTTTTCTAGAATCCTCTCTTACTGTAGGTTTATTAACAGTATAACTAGGTTCAGTATCTGATCCTGTTTCTACCTGTGGTACTTCATCGTAAGTAGAACCATCGTAGCCACCCATAGCATCAAAAGTATCATCATCCCTAGGACGTGGTTCAGACTCCATTTCATCTTGAATACGTTTAATATCAATTTCATCTTGTATTATCTCTGCTGCTGTTTTTGTAGGATTAGGAGCCTTGTAAGTACTTGATGTCTGTGTATCAGGAGTATATGCTTCAGTAGGGTCATTGTAATCTACATCAGGTATTTTTGGATCAGGTATCTGACCTGCTGCTGTTGTTAATGTATTACCTGTAACTTTATCAAGTACTCTTCTTAAAGCACCGGGTTGATCTCTATTAGCTAGTTCAAGTAATTGTTGCAATCTCATCTTATCTACTTCAGAGACACTTGGATCATTTATCCTTCTTTCTATTTCTTTTCTTGTTTGACTATGAGAAAACCCAACAGCTAACTTTGTTATAGGATTAAGTTTTACTAGTGCCGTACCCATAGAAGACATCTCATCTACTAAATCTTTTAACTCTGCAATAGAAAGTTCTTTATAGTTAAAGTTTTCTGGGCTTGGAGTATCAGAACTACTATCATTACTGCTGCTACCACCGCCTCCTGATGTTCCTGTTTCAGATGGTGTAGTTCCTGTTTCTTCGCCAGTACCTTCTGTAGGTTCAGTAGGAGTGTCTTCACCATCTCCTGTATTTACATTAACAGGATCACCTACTTGTACATATCCAGGAGGTATTTCTGATTGAGGTACACCGTCTATATAAGTTATGTGTATTCTGTGTCCTTCTGCATTTTCATATGTATATATCTGTACATCAGGAACTCTTGTGGCTGTTCTCATATCAAAGCCACCCTTTTTCTCATAGACTTTTCTAGGCTGTTCTTCTTCTTCTTCTACTTCAAGATCACCTTCAACAAGTCCACCCTCATCAAAACCTAAACCTTCTAAAAGTCTTTCAACAAAACCTTTGTCGTAGTATCTAATGTTTTGTGTTTCATTGTTTGATTGTGTCTGTCTTGCTTTGTATGCACCTGACACATTACCTGCTTTTTTCGTAGGAGTAGTACCACCATAGTCTCCACCAAAGTTTATTTGTTCAGCTATAGAAGGACCAGCAGCATCATCTGAAGTAGGGGGTTTTTCTTTTAGTGTAGGTCTTTTAGGTTTTTTCTGATCACTATCATCCCTAAATGCCGCCATCATTTTTTCAACATTAGTTTGATTTTTTGTTTTAGTATCCTTGTCTTTATTTGCAGCGTTTTTAAATATGTTTCTAACTTTTTGTTTATCTCTTTCTTCTCTTGCTTTTTTGTTAGCATCTCTTATACCTGCAAAAAACTTACCTAAGAAAGCGTCTTCAGTACCATCATCTTCTACAACATCTAAATCTTCTAATGATATTTCTATACCAATACCACTAGTCGCATCTTCCATAGGCTCACCACCTATACGTCCATCTTGTGCCATCTCAGAGTAGCCCATCTTAGCTTGCGCTCTTAGGTCTTCAAATAGTTTTACACCCCAATAGTTTACTACATCAGCAGCTATAACAATCTCACCTTCACTGAGGTTAGCAGGTATATCATCTCGTACATTCTCTGCTGTTGAACCCATTGGTATCTCATTACCTGACACAGGATCTATACCTATTGTATTGTCAGGTACGTCACCAAAGTTCATTGCCATTTGTTCTTCTATTGCCATACCGCCCTCATTAAAGTTGCCTGTTACGCCTGTTCTTTTATTTGTGAATTGAAACATCTCATCATCAGGAGTTGTTTTCTTAATCTTATATGCCATTACAAGTGGTCCTACCTGTAATACTTGTTCAGCAGATACAATAGGCATACCATCTGACTTATCATAAAAGTAAGACGCTCTAGTAGGGTTCATACCTATTTGTGTCCAACCTTCTGCTTTACCTTCTAGTATTTCTTTTGTGTAATCATATACTTCATCTGGTTCAGCATTTACATAGCTACCATTCATTCTAGCTATAGTTGTCTTTGGTTTTCCTGAAGCAATAGCAGAAGCAGCTAAAGGGTTTGTAGTAAACTTAACATCATTTAAAACTGCTGTCTGAGCATATCCTACTGTTGCTCCACTCTTTTCACTACCATCATGCAGTGATACAATCCATGTATCTGTATCGTTGTATGCAGGAATGTCTAGTCTTGCAGATATAGGTGTTCCATCTGGTATAGTTTTATTTACACCTACAATACCTTTTTCTACTTTGCGTTTATCTGTTGCGTGTAATGCCTGTATAACATCTTCTTTACTAGGAAATTTTGGCATCTCTTCAATAGTAATGATAGGCTGTAACTGATTTGATAGCGTTCTATATTCTTCTTGACTAAGCTTACCATCACGAAGTTTTTCTGCAGCTTCCATTAGTTCAGGCTTTGGTGGTATTCTAAATTTATCTTTAGCGTAATTATCTGCTTTCCATGATTCTAGCTGTTTATCAGTTAGTCCTATTTCTTCTATTGCATTTGAGTCTGCATTCTTTGTAAGATCTTTTACATCAACAACTTCATCTAGTTTTGTAACACCACCTTTTATTAAGGTTTTAGCAACTGGACCTATTGCAGGTATAGCCGCACCAAGTACATCTCCTGCTGCAATAAGACCTATCTTAGCATAGCTTGGATCTTCTTCACCTAGCTCTTCTGCTATATCAACAGCAGACCCAACAGGGGTCATTGATATTGCTGCATCTGCACCTTTAACACTAACAGGTTTCTTTTTTCTATAGTCTCCTGTCAGGGGAGAGGTAAGAATATCTAGAAAACTTTTTTGTTCTTCATCCACTGTTTACTGTCTCCCTCAGTAGCTTTAGCTTTCTTAGTACGTCTATTGCACCCTGCTGTCTGTGCATAACATGTGATTCATTGGCTGTTTCCAAAGCACGTTGTCTTACATTTATTAAATCATCTATATGTTTCTGAAACTGTTCGTAGCATTCTTTATCATTAACCAACTGCTTGAGGTGCATTACCTGTAAATCCTTGTTCATCTGGTAATGGCGCTGTACCCATACCTATTTGTGATCCTCCACCTCCTGAAGTATCTGCTACGTCCTGTACACCCTGACCTTCTGGACCTGCTGGTTGTGGTGCAGGTGCTTGAAAGCCTTTAAGTATCTCAGCCTGTATAGCTGCGTCACTCATAGAGTTAGTTACCTTGTCAGGATCTAAGTCCATACTCTTAGCAATCTCACGTATAATATAATCCATTTTAGCAAAAGGTGCAAGTACTGGATTCTGTGCAACTTGTAAGAACTGCATCAAGCGTTGGCTACGTACTTCGTTAGCCATCAAGCTTTCTGTACCTGATGCATGTACTTCTAAGTCGCCCTTTATATTATCATCAAAGTCAAACTGCATGTTGAATGCAAAGAATGCTTTACCTAGAGGGCGTATAAGATAATCATCCACATTTTTGACAACAGTACGTATGGAACCGTTAGCAGCAGACATAAGCATAGAGATTCCAGAAGCAGTACGCCCCACTCCTTGAACTCCTGTTTGACCATGTGCAAAAGATGGGAATCCAGTAGACTCATCTGCCAGTACCCTCGCTTTATCAAATAGTTGCATATTCTCTTGTGCTACGTTTGGAAACTTTGTACCAAATATAGCTTGTCCTGGAGCGCCACCTTGTCTTCTGAATATCTTTCCGGGATACACAGATAGGTCTTGACCGGGAACTAAGTTAGTCTCATCTACTTCTATAATAAGATTACCAGACATTGCAGCATTGTCAATAGCCATTCTCATAAAACCATTCATCAATGTCTGTGTATCATCCATGTTCTCAGCAATACCAACGCCAAAGAAAGAGTATGGGTTATGCTCATATGGTACAGCGTAGTATGGAATACGTGTAGGCTTAAATGGGTTTAATACAAATCGTAGAACTTCACCATTACTTATCCATACGTTACAATTAACTTCATCTAGATCTTTTAGTTCACTAGGTACATCTACACCATACTCTTCTAATAGCTTAGTATCTACAAAACCCCAGAACTCTAATACTTCCCAACGCTCTGACGTTGGTTGTGTATCATCATCTTCCATAGTCATTTCCCAGTACTTCTGTGTATAGTCTGGTCCTTTGTCTATAGCTAACTGTATTGAATCGTCCATAAAATATGGGCGTGATTTTAATTTACGTAATTGTGTACGTGACATCTTGTGTCTTTGTACAACATACTCTGCTTCTTCCATATCCTTTGCTTCTGGATCAGGATAGAAATCCCATATAGAAACATGGTCACATTCTGGAACAGTTTTAACAATAGGATCATACTCTCCATCTTCGTTCCAGTTTGGGTATTCTTTATCTACAGCAAACGCACCCTTCATAACGCCTGTACCCAGTAGGGCCATCTCAAATGCCATGCTTCTTAAATGTGTAGTAGCTCCTGACTCTTGCAACTGATCATGGATTTTCTTTTCCATCTTCTTGGCTGCAACCATAGAAGGATGAAACGTAACTGTATTAGCTGTAGTGCCATCCCCCTCAATTATCTTTTCAGATACAGGTGCTAGTTTTTCTTCCATGCCACCCAATCTTGCTTGTAAGTCTGCAAGTGTCTCACCTGGCTGTAGAGGTGTGTCACCATCTATTAGGTAAGGCTTTGGTGCTGTTGTAGACATAGCCGCACTAATAGCACTAGCTGCTGCATCTGCATTTGGATCTATGTTTATATGTACAGACTCAGCTACACCATCAGGTAGTATAGATGGATTTACAGATAGAGGAAACTTGTTGTTACCAAATAGTACATCTACTATCTGTCCGTATGCTGCTAATGTTTTTGTTTTAGTTACCTTTACAAATATACGAGACTTTTCTGAGTCTGTAAATTGTACATCACTACTATATAAACCTCTATAGTTTCGATAAGCCTTTAACCACCTCTGTTCATCAGAGTGTCTAGAATCTTCAGATCTTTTATATCTATCTTTTACAAAAGTTACGACACTGTTTTTTTCTTTAAAAATAGAATCTAGTGCGTCCTCTGCTGCAACGACATCATCCGTTTCAAACATTTCTTCAGCCATTAGCTGTTGTCCTTTCTTCTCCAAGGTCCATTATTGAAAGCAGCTTGCTCTTCACAGTTAGGACATTTATCATTCCACATGTTTATATTATAAGTTATCTCGCATTTAGGACAAGACTTTACTACATCAGTATCCGAATGTTGAATCACTGGCTTGAAATCCTGATCGTTGTTTAGCTGGATTGTAATCCCATATGCTGCTTCTTGGTCTTGTCATTATACCATATCTTAATGCATCATACAAGTGATCTTCTGCTTTTGTGTCTACATCTTCTGGATTTCTTTTATCCAGTGGTATGCCCGGTAATTGTGCTATTGTATTAGTACAGTTATCCATAAATGCTAACATAGGTTTTTCAGTAAACTCATCTACCTTCAAACGCCTATGTATCTCGTTTTTTCCTGCGATACGTGACCCTCTTGAACGATCAGAAGGACGCCAACGGCAACCCTTCATGTTCATCTGTTCAGCTAGTGATGGACCAGTATCGCCTCGGTTGTGCCATAAAGAACTATCAAGCACACCGTATCTCATACCACCGTCTCTTGCTTCTACTTCTAGTATCATGTCAGCTAGATCAGAAGCTGTTACTTTAGATACGTACATTTCTCTGTATACTATAAGCTGCTCATCAGGAGCCACAGTAAACCAAAGAACCCCAGTGTAAGAACCATACCCATAATCACACGCTCTAAAACGTACCCAGTTGTTAGGAATATCAAAGTGTTCGATAACATGGGTAGCTCTGTCAAACTCTGGGAACGCTGCTCCCTCGTTGATATCCCAGTTTCCTTCAAGTAGTTGCTTTCTCTGATGCTCTGGTAGTGATAGGAGCATGGCCTCATAGTCACCCTCTTCGGCAAGGTATGGGTTATCGAAGAGAGATGCAGGTATAAACCTACGCTTGAATAGAGGCTGACCTTCCTTGCTGTGTCCTTTAGGGAAGGTAATTGTTTTTCCAGTTTCAACATCTGTCGCCCAAAAGTCTTTACCTGCAGGTGCAGGATCTATAAACATCTTCTTTACCCAAGCATGTCCAGCACCACCTGGGTTTGTTGTAGCTCTCATGTATAGACCTAGTTCTCTACCGTGTGCGCTACGAAGACGTGATCTCATATAATCCCAAGCGTAAGGTGTAGGCCATTGAGTGAGTTCGTCAAATCCAATCCAGTTAAATGCCTGTCCTTGATACCTAGTAACGTCTGTATCTTTATCCAGATAAGACATCCACAGTCTTCCACCTCTAGGTGATATCCACTGTGACTTACGCTCTGACCATTTGATTCCTGGTATGGCACGTGGGTATAACTCCTGTGACTTCTGTATTAGTTCCCTTAGTTCTTCAGTAGTGTGTCGTACAAGGAGTCCAGAGAAGTGTGGATCGTTTAGGCCGTGTAATGGGTCTGCCAACATAGCATATGATTTACCACCACCTGCTGCCCCTCCATATAGTACTTCTCTTTCAGATGAACTCAAGAAAGATGTTTGTGGCCCTTCGTTGGGCTTAAATACGACTTCCTGTGCTTCATCTACGTCATACTCAGGTGCTACTACCTGCGCTGGGATAGGTTCGTTCTGGGGGGCTTCTATCTCCGCTGGCTTCTGAGTATGCTCCGACCCCTTGTGTTTCGAGCTTCTCGATTTGCGAGAGCGTCTCTTGGAGCCACTTGGCAAGCTTACGTTTAATTGCAGATGCTTTTCTACGTCTTTG
>Ga0228639_1000131_pt1 | contig 32376 bp, 28 predicted proteins | sample 50DmetaG_FD_190532 | JGI IMG/M metagenome (GOLD analysis project Ga0228639, IMG submission 190532) | Seawater microbial communities from Monterey Bay, California, United States - 50D | ecosystem: Environmental > Aquatic > Marine > Coastal | place: USA: California | collected 2016-10-18
CCTGTAACAATAACCCCCGCTTTTTTATAACTAATTCCTGGTTTGAAAATTGTTTTTATAGCCTCTACTGCAGCTTTTGTAATGCTGAGCGTAGAATCTGTAGGGTATGAAAAAACAACGGTTTTTGATGCACTATACTGTTCAGCATTCTTTTTGTAACGATCACTCCTTAGCATCACGATAATCATATGACAACTAGATTTTTGTGCCCGCAATTTTTCTGAACAACATGAAGCAAAAGTGGAAATTCTTTCAGTAATATCTTCAATGTCTGAGTAGGCTTTCTCAAAACTTCTAGTTGTTGAAATAGAACGTTTTATTTCTTTTATTTCAAAATCAATTGTTGGAATTCCTTCTAAGTCTTTCTTGAGTCTCCATTCTGTAATTGAAAAATTACGACGAATCCAATCATCCGATAATTGGGTAAAATCAAATGCTGTTTTACACCCCTTTAACATCAGCCGTTTTTCTAGACGACGACCAATTCCCCAAACATTTTTAATGGCAGTCCATTTGAGTCCTTTTATTCGTTTCTCGTCTGTATCAATTACATAAACGCCACCTGTTTCTTTTGGAAATTTTCTTGCAATTTTATTAGCTACTTTACAGAGTGCTTTTGTGGGAGCAATACCTACACATGTTGGTATTCCGGTCCATTTTAAAATTCGTTTCCGAATACTCTTTCCGTATGCATTAAAATCATGACGATCAAACCCCGTAAGATCTATAAAAGCTTCATCAATACTGTAGACTTCGACATTAGGTGAAAATTGCTCTAGAATTTTCATAACTCTAGCACTCATATCACCATATAGAGGATAGTTGGAAGATAAAACATTGATTTTATGATGTTTGCAAAAATCTTTCCATTTAAAAATAGGAGCACCCATCGGGAGATTTAATTTTTTAACCTCATCACTTCTAGCAATTATACAACCGTCATTATTACTTAATACAGCAACAGGTTTATTTTGTAAGTTAGGGTTAAAAACCCGCTCACAAGAAGCATAAAAGTTATTACAATCTACTAAAGCATACATAATCGTAAAGATACAAACAAGAATGCACCAAAGAATAGCATTGAGTTACTTATATTTGAAAAAAAAGATAAGAATTATGAACATTATTGATATTGTAATAGTAGTTATTTTAATTTTTGCTTTTGTAAGAGGTTTTATGAAAGGTTTTTTTGTAGAAATAGCATCTTTAATTGCTTTAATTGGTGGTATTTATGGAGCAGTCTACTTTTCTTATTTTGCTGCAAATATTATAAAAGAGTATGTAGAGTGGAGTGAGAATTATATTACTTTAACAGCATTTGCAGCTACGTTTATTGTCATCGTAATTGCTGTTTCTTCCCTAGGAAAGGTCCTTACAAAAATGGCAAATTTTGTTGCGCTAGGGATGATTAATAAAATACTGGGGGGTGTTTTTGCGCTCTTAAAAAGTGTGGTGATTTTAAGCGTAATAGTTGTGTTTTTTGCTCGATTAAATAACGTTATTCATTTTATAGAAAAAGAGACGTTAGACACATCTGTCTTGTATATGCCTGTAAAGAAAATTGTGCCTACAATATTTCCTAAAATCATTCAAGAGATTGATAAAAAGAAGAATGAATAATTGGCACACTAAAATAATAAACAAAACACTTTATTACATTTAAAAAAGCAATAGCAGTATCTTTAAATAGTGGTATTTATAGAGTGTGAATAAAACTATTTATTGTTCTTTTTAATCCATTGTATGCAAGCACCAATTTCTTTAAATATTCTCTCTTCTCCTATAAGATCTGGTATAATATCAATGCGCTCCATCATAAACCTAGGTTGTTGTTGAGGACATACAAAAAGAACGGTCTTACCCAAGTCTCTAAGGCGAACGAGCATGTCTTCTAAAGCATATAAGCCAGATTGATCCATATAAGGCATTCGATCCATTCGAATAACAATAGTATGAGCATCCAGAGGAATTTGCTTAGATAGTTGTTGAAATTCACTAGTAAATCCAAAGAATAATGGTCCGTTAATATGCTTTACAAAAACAGTATTTTTTAATTCTTTAGTAATCCCTTTTTCATCATCCCAAGTATCTTCATCTAAGGGTGTTATGGTAGATTTTTGAGCAGTCAAATCACCTGTTTTTTTCATAAAAATTAAAGAGGCAAACACTAAACCAATACCTACAGCGTAGATTAAATCCCAGAATGTGGCAAGAACCATTACAGTAAACATAATTAACACCTCTGAACTAAGTTTAAAAGGGCCAACTTTAATATCCTTAGGCAAAGAAGAAATAGCTTTTAATCCTTTGTAATCAATTACACCAATACCTACAGTAACCAGAATTCCTGCTAAAACAGCTTGTGGGATTTTAGAGGCCACAGACCCTAATCCAAGAAGGACAACAAGTAGCATTATTCCAGCAATCATTCCAGATAATTTCGTTTTCCCTCCAGCATTAATATTGACTACTGTTCTAATGGTAGCCCCTGCACCAGGGATACCCCCAAAAATAGAAGCAATACTATTTCCAATACCTTGTCCAATTAATTCTCGGTTAGGTTTGTGCTTAGTTTTGGTCATATTATCAGCGACAACACTCGTTAAAAGTGAATCTATTGACCCTAAAAGTGCTAGTGTTAATGCAGTGAGGATGTATGGACTTACACTACTTAGCTCAAAAGAGGTAAAAATAGCTACATTAGGCATAGGAAAATCTGTAGGAATTTCTTCAATAGAAGCATAGTTCAAATTTAGACCCACAGCAATTCCAGAGACAACAACTAGGGCAACCAGTGAACTAGGAATCTTTGTTGTAATCTTCTTAAATCCATAGATAATAAAAATAGTACTTAATGTTAGCAAAAACTCCAGCCAGTTCACTTTTTGCAACATTCTTGGAAGCATTCTAAGAGCTCCTAAAACTCCAGAAGCCTCTTTTTTTGCTAAATTTTGAGCTTCTTTATACACTGCATCAGAAGAGATGAGTTCTCCTTGATCAACAGTTTCTTGAAAGTCTCTTAGGGTTAATACCCCTCTTTTTTTTACGTTATCTTCTAGTATATTTTTTAGTATAGCTTGTTCTGCTAAAACTTCAAATTGCTCAACAAATTGGGTGTCTTCTTTTACTTGGTATCCTAACGAAGGAGTAAATTGAGAGATGATAATCATTAATCCAATAGCAGTCATAAAACCCGATACCACTGGGTATGGGATATAACGAATGTATTTTCCTAAGCCTAAGCCTCCCAATACAATTTGAAAGATTCCTGCAAATAGAAAGACAGTTAAGATTGCTGGAAGTGCTTTGTTAACTTCTCCATTATTAGCTGCAATAATTCCTGCAATAACAACAGTACTCAAAGCTGTCATTGGAGCTGTGGGCCCAGAAATTTGTGTTGATGTTCCTCCAAATAACGCCGCAAAAAAGCTGATGAAAATAGCTCCATATAAACCAGCACTAGGGCCAAGTCCAGAAGCCACTCCAAAGGCTAATGCTAATGGAAGTGCGACAATTCCTGCTGTGATCCCTCCGAAAAAGTCTCCGCGAAGATTAGAAAAAAGATGTTTCATAAGCAATTGATGTTTTATACTATACTAGTTTTTAAACTAAAAAAAAACCAATGAAATTCATTGGCTTTTAGATATTATTTTTAGAAATTCACAAAGGTGATGATATTGATCTGATCTCGACTAGCGGTCTCAAAAACTTGATTCATATAACCAAGTTCAAGTTTGATTCCCTTACCTATTTTGTAGCCTAGCCCACCATAAATTCGATTTCTGTCAAAAATTTTTGATTCTCCATTTAAAAAGATTTCATTGTAAGCAGAGAGGTAATACTTTGGGTTCTTTAGAGGAATATTCAGTCCTAGAAAGTAGCGAAACCGTGTTTTAAAATCACTCTCAACAAAACGTTGTTCAAATCGGTATCGATGTTGTAAATTAAAGTTTCCAATACTTTGCTTGGTAATGAATTGTTGAAAAATTCTATGCTCTTCAATTGTTACTTGGTCTTCGTAGTTTCCTGTAAAATTTTCGGAGTTAATATATCCGTATCCTAACAACAGGTTACTTTTTGAACCTATCTTATATCCAAGTCCTGTACGAATTAATAATTGTTCGAGATCACCGATAGCATTATAATTTCTATACTGGATCTCATGATGTAAATTCCATTTGGTGTTTAGTTGTTTGCTGCCAATATATATTAACCAGTTTCCTGGACCACTTTCTTGAGAAAAAGCGCTCAATGAGATGAGCGCTATTCCTAATGTGCATATAAATTTTTTCATTACTAATAATCTTTTATGACTATTGTGGAGAATAAGGTAAATGAGATCCGTGAAGAATTATTTTTAATTCACCTTGATCGTTTTTAGAATAAGCAAATGAATACTCTACTTTTACGATATCACCAGTTCCTACGACTGTAAAGTAGTAGTTCCCCATAGCGATTGCCATATTACCAATAATATTGATACCAAGGCTTTCCCAACGTACATGAGACCAGGGCTTGATTGCAAAACCATGATCTTCTGAGAAGTTTGAGTTTCCGCCTACGAAATAAGACAATGCTCCTTCAAAGGTTGGTCTAAATTGCTTTTCTGCAGCAAGGGTTGGTTTGAATAAAACGCTTCCTGAACGGTCTGACCCGTAGTTATAAAATTGATCGATATGTTCCTCTGCAGCAGCACTGTAGTCTCCTTCGTTTTGAAAAACATTTCCGATTTTTACGATTCCTTCCCCCCAAGCTTGTTGAGCGTCAAGAACTTCTTGTTCTGTAATAATGTGATTACTCATTTTTTTTGTTTTTAAGATTTAATAAATATATTTTATTTAGTTTTTATTTAATTTGAAAAATTCAATAAAACTATCTGGATTTTTAACGGTTCCTCTCTCAGAGTACAATTTTATTTCGATATTTCTTTCCTTAGCTTTGAAGGCAAAATCTTCTAAAATTTCGACAATATCATTATCTAAATAACGTGTTTTTCTTACATCCAACTCTAAGTTTGTATTTTCCTCCAAACGGTCTAACTCTGTAAGTATAGCTCCTTTGTTAAAGAAGGTAACTTCTTCTGCTAGAGTCATTTTTACAGTATTGCTTCCATTACCTTTTTCTTCAATATTTAAAAAGTGTGAGTTTTGGAAACTCTTAATAAGTATAACCACAATTCCTACACTTAGTCCTAAACCAATACCTAACAATAAGTCACCAGTAATGGCCATAGGTAAAACAGTAGTCATGAAAGGCAACCATTGTTTCCATCCCAATTTGAACATACTTTTAAAAGTAGAAGGTTTAGCCAATTTGAAACCCACTACAAATAAGACTGCAGCCAAAACTGAAAGTGGAATTTGGTTCAATAATTTTGGAATTAAGATTACTGAAATTAAAAGGAAAAAACCATGAATAATTGCAGACATCTTACTTTTACCTCCAGATTGAATATTCGCAGAACTTCTAACAATTACTTGAGTAATAGGCAATCCTCCAATCATTCCTGAAATAATATTTCCTGTTCCTTGTGCAATCAATTCTCTATTGGTTGGTGTGACATTTTTATCAGGGTCTAATTTGTCTGTAGCTTCAACACAAAGTAATGTTTCTAAACTAGCGACTATGGCAATAGTGATGGCAATTACCCAAACATTTTTATCACTTATAGCAGAAAAATTAGGAAAACTAAATTGCCCTTTAAAATTTTCAAAGCTATCAGGTATTGGAACAGAAACCAATTGCTCTTTAGTCAATCCTAAACCACTGTCTTTAGTAAATACATAGAAAATGATTCCTGCAACTACAGCAACTAAAGGTCCTTGTATAAGTTGGAAAATTTTCGCTTTTTTAGATAAAATATTTGACCATAATAGTAGAATACCTAGGGATATTATACCAATTAACATGGCCCCCATGCTTATATTACCGCTGATCAATGCATTGAAAGAATTTAACAATCCAGAAATCAAATTATCCCATTCTACCTGAAGGAAGTCATAGTCTCCAGTAGGGTTTTTATCCATTCCAAAAAAGTATGGAATCTGCTTTAAGATGATGATAATTCCTATACCTGTAAGCATTCCTTTGATTACAGATGATGGAAAGAAATAGGCAATAATACCAGCTCTAGCAATTCCAAGAAGTATCTGAATGATTCCTCCCAAAACTACCGCTACTAAGAATTTTTCAAATCCACCATTTTCTAAACCACCTAAGGTAGAAATAGCGGCTAATACTATGGCTGCTAATCCAGCAGCAGGACCACTTACTCCTATGCTAGATCCACTGATGCTAGCTACAACAATACCTCCAATTATTCCGGCAATCAGACCTGAAAAAAGAGGGGCTCCACTAGCTAATGCAATTCCCAAACACAAGGGTAGTGCTACAAAAAAAACTACAATACTAGCAGGTAAATCACTTTTAATTGTTTTAAACATGATATATTTTTAATAGGTCAACCTTTAAAATTTTTTCTTAAAAAAAGGCTGAATAAATTAATACTTAATTGACTAAACGGATGCTAATTAAAAAAGGAATTCTGGTGGTGGAGAAATTAATTTATCTTGATAAGAAGTGTAATTTTTTGAATAGAAACTTATTTGTTTCTTTTTTTCAAGATTATTGTAAAGAGATGAATTATCTGTAGAATAATAGTTTTTTACATCCAAATCTTTAGAAGATTCTTTACCATTTTTCTCCTCCTCTTCACCTATATCAACAACTTCAACTTTGGAAGTTTCTTCTATTAAGCTCATGTAGGATGGGGTAGCTACTGAAATGAGCAACACAAGCGAAAAGAAATAAGTAATCAAAAGTTTTACCATCGTGAAAAATATCCTACAAAGATAAGGTACAGATAGATTATATGTGTTAAAATTTTTTAAAAAATAGTTAATAATTTTATTTCATCAGCTCTAATCCAGCCAATTTTTCCATCAGCAATTTTAATTTTTTTCCAGTTATCTACACTGTCCAAGACTACTACTTTTGTGCCTTCATGAAGTGTAAATATTTTTTCACTATTGTCAGTTGGGGCATTATTAATATCAATTTCTTTACTAAATATGATGGCCTCCACAGTTGATTTTGCATAAGCATACTCTTTGATCGTAAAAAATAAAGTAATAAATAATAGCAGAAAACTTAGAATACTTGTCACAAAAAATAAACGTTTTATTGCAGGAGTGAATGAAAAATAAAAGAGTAGAAAAAGTAATGAGCCAAGTATAGAAAAAACAACACTTACAATTGCCCATTCGTTGTAGGATAATTTTTTTACTATGAAGTCATCTAGTTTTTGAAAAATTGTTTTTGGAATTTCTTCAATAGCATCTATGGTTAGTCTTTTTGCAAACACTAAATTATTTTGGGCATCCTCATTTAAAGGGTTTATTAATAGTGCTTTTTCATAATTATAAATTGCAGGAGCAACTTGGTTTAACTTGTAATAACAATTTCCTAAATTATAGTATAATTCTGACGAAGTGAGGCCAAGGGCTTCAATTTCTTTGTAGCTTGAAATTGCTTCAGAATAGTTAGATAGTTTATACTGTTTGTTTCCTTCTTTAAATAATTCTTCAGTGTTTTGAGAAAACAATTGACATGAGAGAAGAAGCAGTAAAATTAGATTTTTTTTCATTTTACAATTGTTTATCTATTTGAGTAATTACAGATTTAGATTTTTCAAAATCGTCTTTCATTCCTACCTCAGTCACAGGGGAGTATCTCGCCATATCACAGCTATTAAAAACGTCTATAAACGAGTTAATGTCATTTTTATTAACCCCCTCCTTTTTTAATAATTCTGTAATTTTTTCTCTACTAATATCTGAGGTTTCAATTTTTAATTTGGCTTTCAAATAATTATGAAGTGCTTTCTCTAATGCCACATAAAAAGCCTCTTTAGTTCCTAATTGTTTTTTTGCTTCAGAAAGATATTTTTTGGCCAAACGGTCTGCTTTTCTTAACCTATTCCCCAGAACATCATTACTTCTTGCTTTATTTTTTCTAGCAATTGCTATCCCAACAGGAATGAATAATAATGGTAATACCAATAATAAATAATAAAGTTTAGAGGTGTAGAAGTCTGATTGTATTGCTTGGTGAAATGTACTATTTGTTTGTATGTATCTAAAATTGTCTCCTGTAACAATAATTTCTTTTTTTGTAGTTGAGTCCATGTCAGAATTTGTCACTAATTCTTTACCCTCTAAAACCTCAACAAATAAATCTTCAGAATTTAAACTAACGTATTTATTTTCTTTAAGGTCAAAGTAAGAAAATTCAGTACTTGGGATTTTATACTTTCCTTTAAATTGTGGGACTACAGTATAATTCTTAGTTACTGAACCTTTAATTCCTCTAGAATTAATAGTAATCTTTTCTTTTTGTTCTGGGGTGAAGACTTCTAATTCAGAGGGTGTTTTTATTTCTGGTAATTCAAATAATTTTAAATTTCCATTTCCAGTAACCTTTACCGAAACAGTAGCTGATTCATTTGACTTTAAAATATTCTTACTCGAACTCACTACAAAATTAAAATCGCCTACAGCTCCATTGAAACTCTCAGGTTTTCCCTCAATTGGTAATGTTTTGGATTGAATGAATTTTTTAGCTGAAGCAAAACTTTTTGTGACATTTCTTACAATGGGATTCCCAAAAAAATCTCCTCTTCCAGTTGGAACTCCAATTACAATATCCATCTTTATTGGATCTATGGTGAGCTTACCAGATTTAGTTGGAATTAAAAGTGCTTTTTGTAACACTACATATCTGTATTGTTCTCCATTATAGGTTCCGTTTTTTGCATTTAATCCACGTATTTTAATGTCCTGATTCCAGAAACCATTATACTGTGGCGACTCTGTGAATGAGAAATCACTAACACTTATATTCTGACTGACGTATAGCCTATATTCTACGTAGATTCCTTCACCCACGTAAGGATTAGACTTTGAAATTTCTGCAACTAAGTGAACATTCTGTTGAGCAATATAGTTCGGGTCGTTAGGGTCTTTAGGAATTTCTACCGGATCTAAAACAATTACCTTTATTGGGTTAGATTTTAGGATTTTATTATTAAGATTTATAGTGGCATGAGGGATTATAAATTCACCTTTATTCAAGGGTTTTATGATGTAACTATACGATTGAGAAAAACTTGCTTTTCCATTAATCCAGGATTGACTAATAGATTGACTTGGTCCACTAACAATTCGGAAATTTTTAAAGTTAGGAGGCTCAAAGTTGTCTGCTCCTTGTTGATTTATAGTGAACTGTATTTTTAATCTTTGGTTGAGTCCTAATTTATTTTTGCTAACAGTGGTAACAAGTTCTGGAGTTTGCGCAAAAGCAGGCCAACTCAATAGAGCACATAAAATTAGCATGTATTTAATTCTCCTCTTCATTTTAATTATCTAACGAATCGCAAATATAAAAATTACCAATCTTTTTCTTGTTTAACTTTAGAACCTTTAGCTTTTTTTGCGTTTAATTTTTTCTGCGTTTTTTTCTCCTCATTTTTTAAACTTTCTAATAGTTGTTTAATTTGTTGAGGTGACATTTTATTGGGTTGAGGTTTTTGCTCCTTTTTTTCGTTTTTCTTTTGCTCTTGTTTCTTCTTGTCGTCTCCTTTATCATCATTTTTTTTCGGATCTTTTTTGTCTTTATCGTCTCCTTCTTTTTTGTCTTTATCCTTTTCTTTGTCCTTCTTTTTATCCTTGTCTTTATTTTTATCCTTATTCTTATCTTTATTTTTATCCTTACCCTTGTTTTTATTTTCTTCGTCCTCAAGAAGCTTTTGCGCTACGGCTAAGTTATATCGAGTTTCGTCGTCGTTAGGATTATTCCTAAGAGCATTTTTAAAGGCAGCTACTGCACCTTTGTAGTTTTTTTCTTGTAGCATTGCATTTCCGATATTATGATACCCTTCTGCTTTTTCATAGGCATCCTTTGCATTTTCTACAGAAATGTTATATTGAGGAATGGCCTCTTTGAAATTTTTTCCTTGGTATAAAGCATTTCCTAGATTATATGTTGCTTTTTTGTAACTGCTATTTTTTTCTAAAGCTTTTTTGTAGGCAATAGATGCATCTGTATAATTGTTTTGATTATACAATAAATTTCCCTCTCTTACTAACTTTCTAGCCTCTCTTTGAAGTGCAATAGAGTCTTTTTGAGCATACACAGTTGATGCGGTAATCAACAATGTAAAAATAAAATATGTAGAGATTAATTCTTTCATTTTTTCAAGTTTAAGTATCTTTTTCATTGAATAAATCTATCTTCTTTAGCCACCTAGTTTTCTTATCTAGTAAAAAAACATCTAGTATTAAAAATAATAGACCGATAGCGATAAACCATTGAAATTGGTCTTTATAGTCTGAAAATTGTTTCGTTTCAAATTCTGTTTTTTGTGCATTATCAATAATTTTCTCAATAGCTTTAACAGGTTTATCTGTTAGATTACCATCAATATAATTACCATTTGCGATATTGGCTACTCCTTTTAAAAGTTCAGAATTGCGTTTTGTAAGGACAGTTTCTCCTTTATATTTTTTATATCCAATCAAAGATCCATTAATTTTCATAGGTATGGGTGCACCTTTTTCTGATCCTACACCAATTGTATATACTTTTACACCATCATTAGAAATGTTTTGTGCCAGTTGCTTAGTTTCTTCTTGATGATCTTCTCCATCTGAAATAATAATTAAAAACCGATTGGTCTGATCATCATTATTGTAATATGTTTTTGCTAAATCTAAAGCCTCTTTAATTGCGGTTCCTTGGCTAGATACTAAATCAGGGCTTGCATTTTGCAAAAACATTTTTGCCGCCCCATGATCGGTTGTTATAGGTAAAAGAGGATATGCATTTCCTGCATAGATAATAATCCCAACTCGATCACTTCCAAGTTTATCTATAATCTTAGAAATAATTTGTTTTGATTTTTCTAGTCTATTAGGCGCGATATCTTCTGCTAGCATGCTTTTGGAAACATCTAATGCAAAAACAATATCTACCCCCTCTCTTTTTACTGTTTTTAGTTTTGTTCCTATTTTAGGATTTACTAAGGCTAGGATAAGAAATGATAGTCCTAAACTAAAAAATAGAAGCTTTAATACAGACTTAAACATTGAGTAGTTAGGGGCTAACTTCACCAATAAGTTTGCAGATGCAAATTTTTTTTGAGTTCTTTTTTTCCACCACAAGACCAATAGAAAAATTAAAACAAGTATTGGAATTGTTGCAAATAGATAAAAATATATGGGCTCTTCTAGTCTGTATAACATTATATAAAACTTCTAAACAATGTGTTCTTCAACACAAATTCTAACAATAATAAACTACCGGCAATAAAGATTAAAAACCTGTATTTTTCTTGGTAGTTATAATATTTAAATTCTTCAATTTTAGTTTTTTCTAATAAATCAATTTCATCGTAAATTTCCTGTAATTTGGTATTGTCTGTGGCTCTAAAATACTGCCCTTGGGTCTCACTTGCTATAAATTGAAGTAATTCCTCGTCTATTTCCACTTTTTGTTTCCTAAACTGTAACCTTCCTCTGGCATCTCTACTTACAGGGAAATCGGCCATTCCATTAGTACCTATGCCCACAGTATAAACCTTTATGTTTAACCCTTTTGCAAGCTCAGTTGCTGTTTTTGGGTCAACAAAACCAGAGTTGTTAACACCGTCTGTCAAAAGAATGATTACTTTACTTTTTGCTTTACTGTCTTTTAACCTATTTACAGCAGAACCAAGGCCCATTCCAATTGCTGTTCCTCCATCTAGTTGCCCCCATTTAATCTCTGAAATCGTTCGTTTTGTAATTCTCTTATCACTTGTAATAGGAGTTTGTGTAAAACTTTCTCCTGCATAGACCACTATTCCAATTCTGTCATTAGGCCGCCTATTCACAAAATCTGTAGCTACCACCTTTAGAGCCTCCAGTCGATTTGGTTTTAAATCCTTAGCTAGCATACTAGCTGAAACATCAATAGCCATTACAATATCTATTCCTTTATTGGCTTTAATTTTTTTGCTAACAGCTACATTTCTAGGTCTTGCAAGAGCAATAATTAATGAAGCTAATGCCATTAATCTAATGATTGGAAGTAGCGGTTTAAATTTTGGTAAAATGCTATTTTTTGTCTGGAACCCTTTTAAGTTAGACACTGTTAAGACAGCAGTTTCTTTTTTACGCATCAAAAAAAACCAGATGGCCAACAAAGGAATTAGAGTTAATAGCCATAAAAACTCAGGGTTATTAAATTCAAAATTAGTCCAATTCATCTTCTTTCATTTCATCTATTAATGGAATTGGCTTTAAGTCATTTAATACCTTTTCAGCAATTCTTCGATCTTCTTCAATTTCATGTGAAAGTGGAGTAGATTTTGCAAACTTAACTAAATCTGCTTCTTTAAAAAGTGTATTTAGTTTTTGTATCGTTTCTTTAGTTAGATTATAATTTTTAGACTTGTCATACTCAGAAAGTAGTGCAACTAATTCTTGTGTTGTAATTTCTAGTGCAGGAATCTCTAACTCTTTTTCTATAAATACACGAACAATCTCGGTAAGTTCACTGTAATATTTTTTTATTTCATTATTCTGCCACAATAATTTATTATCTAATTCTTGAAGTTTTTGAAGGGCTTCCTCAAAAGGGGGTATTATAAGGACAGTTTCTTTTTCATCAACTTCTGGTTTTTTACGGGTGATTAAATAATACACCAATATACCGATAAGTGATAGCGCCAAGATTACCCAAACAATGTAGGGTTTAAAGTCATCGTATATTAATGGTTCTGTTTGAATAGACTTAATTGGAAACATTTTTTGTTTAGAGGTATCTACAGCAATTGTTGCAACATTAATCAATAAAGAATCGGAGAGATAAGCTCTATTTTTGATAAATATTTGCTGAGAGGGAATAAAAAATGACCCACTATCAAAGCCAGTCATTAGATATTTTTTAATGAGGCTATTTTTAAAAGTATCAGTTTTTATATCCTTTACAACTTCTAAACCGGTTAAGTTTTCTAGCTTATTTGGTAAAATAACATTTGCAGTGTCTTTAATCAAAATCTTGAACACAAATTGTTCTCCAATTCTAATGTTGGTTGTATCTGTTTCTACACTTACTTTTTGAGCATAAGCAAACATAGAGGTTAGAAGAAGAAAAAAAAGAATTTTTTGTTTCATTCGTGTTATTTTCCTTTGTGTTTAAAATAGCCTAATAATTTTTTCACATAATCTTCATCTACTCTAGCATCAATAGTTCCAGAACCACTTTTTTTAAAGGCTGTTTTGAAATAATTTGAGAGCTTATGAGCAGCTGTTTTATAATGATAACGAACCTTTTTTGAATTAGTATTCACAAGTTGGATAGTATTCGTCTCAGCGTCTAACATGGGAACCATTCCAATATTAGGAATTTCTTCATCATGTTTGTCATAAACGCGAATTCCAGTAATATCGTGTCTGTTTCCAACAATGTTGAGAGTGCTCTCATAATGATCATCCATAAAATCAGATAACATAAAAACAATAGCTTTCTTTTTCATGACATTAGAGAGGTATTTGAATGCCTCAGAGATGTCTGTCTTTTTACTAACAGGCGTAAACTCAATGAGTTCTCGAATTATTCTTAATACATGACTTTTCCCTTTTTTTGGAGGGATAAATAATTCTATTTGATCTGAAAAAAGAATAAGCCCAACTTTATCGTTATTCTGGATTGCAGAAAAAGCTAAGGTGGCAGAAATCTCTGTTATGGTATCTTTTTTAAATTGATTTGCAGTTCCAAAACTTTCAGAACCAGACACATCTACCATCAGCATCATGGTGAGTTCTCTTTCTTCCTCAAATACTTTTATAAAAGGTTCGTTGTAACGCGCTGTTACATTCCAATCAATTGCTCTTACATCATCTCCAAATTGGTAAGATCTGACCTCTGAAAATGTCATCCCTCTGCCTTTAAAAGTAGAATGATATTCACCACCAAAGATATGATCAGATAAACGCCTGGTCTTAACTTCGATTTTTCTTACTTTTTTCAGTATTTCCTTGGTATCCATGATGTAAACACTAGTTTTTGGGTAAACTAAATAATTTTAATGAAACTTTTCAAAACTTTAAAAAAAATTCTGCAAGTTTAATTGAGAATTTACAAGAAGTGATGGTTATGGAACCTCAATTTCATTAATTATTGAATTGATAATATCTACTGATGAAATGTTTTCAGCTTCAGCTTCATAAGTAATTCCAATTCTATGTCTTAAAACATCGTAAACAATAGCCCTAACATCTTCAGGAATTACATACCCTCTTCTTTTGATGAAAGCATAGCATTTAGCTGCTTTCGCCAAATTAATACTTCCTCTTGGAGAAGCTCCAAAACTAATTAGAGGCTTAAGCTTTGAAAGATTATAGCGCTCAGGATATCTAGTAGCAAAGATGATATCTAAAATATATTTTTCTATTTTTTCATCCATGTAAACTTCGTTGGTAGCCTCTCTTGCTTTTATAATTTGGTCTACAGAAACTACTGGATTTACAGAGGTAAAACCACCATTTAAATTTTGTCTCATAATGGTTTGCTCATCTGTTAATTTCGGATAATTAATAACAGTTTTAAGCATGAAACGATCTACCTGGGCTTCAGGCAACGGGTAGGTTCCTTCCTGTTCAACAGGATTCTGTGTAGCCATTACTAGAAAAGGTTCATCAAGTTTGAAAGTAGTGTCTCCAATGGTTATTTGACGTTCTTGCATAGCTTCAAGTAAAGCCGATTGCACTTTTGCAGGCGCTCTATTAATTTCATCTGCTAAAACAAAATTTGCAAAAATTGGACCTTTTTTTATGGAAAAATCATTGTCTTTCATGTTGTAAATCATGGTACCAACCACATCAGCAGGAAGTAAATCTGGAGTGAATTGAATTCTGCTAAAAGAACCTTGTACAGCTTTTGAGAGTGTATTTATTGCTAAAGTTTTGGCCAAACCAGGAACTCCCTCAAGCAAGATATGGCCATTGCCTAATAGACCAATAAGTAAACGCTCTATCATTTCTTTTTGACCAACAATTACTTTATTCATTTCTGAGGTAAGAAGGTCTATGAAGGCGCTTTCTCGTTCAATTTTTTCATTAATTGCCCTTATGTCTATCTCCATGTTTTCATTAGTTTGAAAGTTAAAAAAAATTGAAAACAAATCTACACTATTCGATTTTTTATCATTGTTAAAAATAGGTTAAAGCTAGTTAGAATGGGTTTTTTTGGGTTTTTTCAAACAAAATTTTAAATTTCACATGGCACCATACATCATATTAAGCCTGTATTTTTTTGTTTTTAACAAAAAAAAAAGCAACATTTGCAGTTATTATCAATCAATTACACTTATATGAAACAAAATAACTTATTAAAATTTTTTACGGTTATGTTTTTGTTTGCTGGTGCATTCACAATTAGTGCCCAAACAATTAAAGGAAAAGTAACTGATACTAGCGGAGAGGCTTTATCATTTATGAATGTCGTAGAAAAAGGAACCACAAACGGTACAACAACTAATGAGAATGGTGAGTTTTCTTTAGATGTTAAGAAAATGCCGACAACAATTTCTGTATCTTCTTTAGGATTCAAGACTGTTGAAAAAAGTATTGTAGATGCTAGTTATGTAACCATCGTCTTAGAAGACAGTAATCTTGCTTTAGATGAAGTTGTATTGGTTGGGTCTAGAAATAAAAATAGAACTGTATCTAATACACCAGTACCAGTTGATGTTATTGACGTTACTGAGCTTGTAAGTTCAGGACCTCAAGTTTCAGTCAATGATATTTTAAATTATGTAGCACCTTCATTTACGTCTACTTCTCAAACTGTTTCTGATGGAACAGACCATATTAGCCCAGCAGCCTTAAGAGGTTTAGGTCCGGATCAAGTTTTAGTTCTAGTAAATGGAAAGAGAAGACACAGTACGTCTTTAGTAAACGTTAACAGTACAGTTGGAAGAGGAAGTGTTGGTACTGACATGAATACTATACCAAGCTTTGCAATCAAAAGAATTGAGATTTTAAAGGATGGTGCATCAGCACAATATGGTAGTGATGCCATTGCAGGTGTAATTAATATCGTATTAAAAAGTAATGAAGGATTAGAATTTCAAGTAAATCAAGGAACAAATTGGGGAGACCAAGCAAACAACCAAACTGGTGGTACGGATGGAGAAAGCTTTCAATTTGATGTAAATTATGGAATTCCTTTAGATGATAAAGGTAGTTTTATAAATTTCACAGGTTCTATGTCAACTAGAGCTCCTTCATATAGAGCAGGTGCCGAAGGGTTTACTGGTCAAATATTTGATGCAAGTAATTCTGTAGAATGGGTAGGATTAAATTCTGGATATGGTTCAGATATTACTCAATATTCTTTATCTCAGATCCAAACATTTGCTCAAGGAGTAACGTATTTCCCTTTTTCACTAAAAACTCAAATTAATGCCGCTACTTCAATTGATGAATTGAGAGGATTATTAAACTTCGATACTTCAGAAAATGAATTAATTACTAGAGGGCTTACAAGACAAGACTTTAGCATGAGAGTTGGTCAGTCTCAATTAAGAAATGGAAAGTTCATGGCAAACATGGAGTTAAAGCTTAATGATGACTTTAGTTTTTATGCATTTGGTGGAATAAGTCACAGAAGAGGTAATGCAGCAGGTTTTTACAGAAGACCAGCTCAATCAAGAGCTTTTACAGGATTATATCCAGCGGGAATGTTACCAGAAATAAATTCTATTGTAAACGACGAATCTATTGCAGTTGGTATTAAAGGAAAGCAAGGTGATTGGGATATAGATTTTAGTAATACTTATGGAAGAAACTCTTTTGATTTTAACATTGGAAATTCAAGTAATGCGAGTTTGCAACAAGCATCACCTTTAGAAGTGTATGCTGGTGGATTTGCCTTTACTCAAAATACAACAAACTTAGATTTAACAAAATTCTACGATGACGTAATGTCTGGTTTAAACGTTGCTATTGGTTCAGAATATAGAATGGAAGCTTATGATATCACTGCTGGACAAGAAGAATCTTGGGCAACATATGATATTAATGGTGAAATTTGGGATGGGAATGTTGACACTCAAGTAGTAGACTTCTTTGGAAGATCTAGACCTGGAGGAATTCAAGTATTCCCTGGTTTTAGACCAGCTAACGAAAGAAATGCAACTAGAAACAGTTATGCTTTCTATGGAGATTTAGAATTGGATGTTAACAAGAACTTATTCCTTTCTGGAGCTGTTAGATATGAAAACTACAGTGACTTTGGATCTACTTTCAATTGGAAGTTGGCAGGAATCGTAAAGTTAAGTGATAATGTTAACCTTAGAGCTGCTGCAAGTACAGGATTTAGAGCTCCATCTTTAGCTCAGTTAAACTTTAATACAATAAGTACTAACTTTATTTCAGGAGTTCCTTATGAAGTAGGAACTTTTTCAAATGATAGTCAAATTGCTGGAGCCCTTGGAATTCCTCAACTAAAACAAGAGGAGTCATTTAGTGCAAGTTTTGGAGTTACAGCTAAAATACCAGATGCAAATTTAACTTTAACTGCAGATGCATTCTTTACAGGTGTGGATGACAGAGTTGTATTAACAGGAAACTTTTCTATACCAGATGGAATTGTTACTGATGCAGAATCTGCTCGTTTCTTTGCTAATGCAATTGATACAGAGACAAGAGGTTTTGATGTTGTAGTTTCACATCAAGATAATGTAGGCGAATTAACTTTGTCTAGTGATTTAGCCGTAACATTTGCATACACACAGAGAGTAGATGAGATAAATTCATCAACAGTATTAGCCTCTCAGGCAGGTACATATTTTGGTGAGAGAGAATCTTACTTCTTAGAAAAAGCAACTCCTAGATTTAAAGCAAATCTTGGACACATGTTAAGAGGAGATAAGTGGAATTTCTTTTTAAGAAATTCATTCTTTGGATCAGTAATCAATCCTGATACAACACCAAGTCAAACTATTAATGATACAGCGGTTCCTGTTCATCCAGAATTTGGAGCTAAAGTTATAACTGACATGTCTTTTGGATATGATTTATCAGAAAATATGACTTTAACCTTAGGGTCAAGTAATATTTTTAATGTATTCCCAGATGCAAGTCCTGCTAATTTAACAAGTGGTAACAATTTTATATACCCACGTGTTACTTCACAGTTTGGAATTAATGGTAGAACTGTTTTTGCTAGATTAAAATTTAAATTATAAAATATAAACTGATAGAATATGAAAAATATTAAATATTTAGCACTATTATTATTCTCCATCACACTTTTAGTATCGTGTGGACAGGATGATGCAGATAGTGTAACTAACCCGGGAACTTTAAATCCCACAAGTGAAATAAATATTGGATTCACAGATGATAACGATGGTCAATTAGTATTGGAAGGTGAAGAAGATAACGCGACTACATTTACAATTAGTTTAAGTACAAATCCACTTCCTGTGGCAACAGTTATCACTTTAGGAGTAAGTTCTTCAGACGGAACGACAGACGGTACTAGTTTCCCAGAAACTGTAACCATTCCTGCCGGAGATACTTCAGTTGATGTTGTTGTTAGTTTTACTGATGATGGAGTGGCTGAGGGAACAGATGTAGAAACAGTAACTATTGAAATTTTAGATGCTGATTTTGGTGGCGATTTTGATTATTATTTAACGCCAGGAGATATTACTAGAACCATAGATGTAACTGATTCTCTACCTTTTTCTGTAGTTACAGAAGTAGGTCCTTTGAATATGACTTTCTATTGGGCTGGATTTAGTGATTTAGATGCAGGTCTATTTTCAGTAGCTCAAGGTGGGTTTATTGACATAAGCCAAAATTTTGATCAAGATCCTGAAAACTTAACATTACCAGCTGCTGCACCAGACGGGCAATACATTTTTGTAATAGCACCATGGTCTGTAGCAAGTTCTTCTATTGATTGGTTAGTTGAGTTTGAAGTTGTATCTCATCCTGTACAAACTGTTTATCCTTTTACAGGAACATTATCAAATGCAGGAGGATTTTATTCTGATTTGAGAGACACTATTGAAATCACTAAGTCTACAAATGGAAGTGAAGTAACGTATACTATAATCCAATATTAAAACATACACAAATGAAACATATATATAAATTAAGTGTTGTATTATTAGCTGTTTTTACATTCGTAGGATGTAATGTAGATGACGATGATGCAATATCGGTATTACCAATGAAGGAACTTACAGCTTCATTAGAACAACAAGTAGATATTATTGGTGTTGAAGACAATGCTACAAGCTATGACTTAATCATTAAATTTTCAGAAGATTTACCTAGTTATTCTACTATAGAATACTCTTTAGATGGTGGAGCAACAACTTCTTCATCTGCTAGTACTGGAGATAACACATTAGTAATTTCTGTAGATTTTGCTCCTGCTGATAACTTTCATGATGTAGATTTATCAGATTTTATTGTAGTGAATGCTGCTGCTAGAAACTATACAACTAGTCTAACAGGAAAAACTTCTGTTAGATTGATGAGACAAGGTTTTTTCTCTGCAAAAATGACTTGGGAAGGAAATCAAGATTTAGATTTAGATCTAGATGAAATGACTTCTTCTTGGGGTTGGTCTGGAAATACATTAGACTCTAGTGCAGGTATAACCAACGAGGAGAATGTTAGCGATATGTTAGCTGACGGAAACTATGCACTTTGGGTATTTGAATGGCCTCAAAACACCTTTTCTAATCCAGTAGATATTAATTTTGATATAGTAACTGCGGGGGGTAATTTTTCATTTACGATTAATGCACAAGATTTCGGATGGCAATTGTGGCTTACTAAAAGTACAGACGCTAGTGGAAATGTTTCTTACACATTCTACACAGAAGACCCATCATAAAAAGTTTACAACTTTTAATAAAAAAAGAGACCTATATAGGTCTCTTTTTTTTATTTTTCACCTATGAAAATCAATAAAAATATTTCAGAATTAAAACCCTCTGCAACTCTTTTAATTAATGAAAAAGTAAAAGCGTTACGAGAAAAAGGAAAGAAGATTACTCATTTTGGTTTTGGACAATCTCCTTTTCCTATCCATAGTTCAATTGTTGATGAATTAAAAAACCATGCAAATAATAATCATTATTTACCTGTAAATGGGTTAAACGAATTAAGACATGAAGTATCAAATTTTCTATCAATACATCAGGGAATTCAGAGTGCATCTGAGTTTATTTTTATTGGGCCTGGAAGTAAAGAATTGTTGTACCAATCTGTTTTAATATTCGAGGGTCATTTTATAATTCCGAAAGGAAGTTGGGTTAGCTATATCCCTCAGATTAAATCTAAGGGAGGAACCTATAGTATTCTGGAAACTACACTAGAAGATAATTTTAAGCTTACTGCTTCCCGTTTAGAAATGTATTTAAGCGATAGTCAACAACAGCAACATATTTTGATATTAAACTCACCAAATAATCCAACAGGAGCTATCTATTCATATGATGAGTATGAAAACCTTGCAAAGGTCTGTAGAAAGTATAATGTCATTGTATTTTCAGATGAAATTTATTCTCAGATTAATTTCAATGATGATTTTTCTCCTAGCATTTCAAAGTTTTATCCCGAAGGGACACTTGTTTTCGGAGGGTTAAGTAAAGTGTTTTCTGCTGGTGGATATCGTTTAGGGTTTATGTCTTTGCCAAAAGAACTCAAAGACCTTTCTGTAGTATATTCTTCTTTGTTTAGTGAAACCTTCAGTTGTGTTTCTTCTCCAGTTCAGTTTTCAGCACTTAAGGCTTATGAATATTCTAAAGAATTACAAGATTATGTTGCTACTTCAGCTGCTATCCTAAATGGAATCTCGTCTTATATTTATCATGAGTTGTCTAAATGTTCTATTCAATGTACAACTCCTCAAGGATCATTTTATATGATGATAGGGTTTAATAATTTTAGAGAAAATTTTAAATCTCTTAGAATTGATACTAGCACCAAGTTATCTCATCATTTATTGGATAATTACGGTGTTGCATTATTGCCAGGCACTGATTTTGGATTTAAATCTAATGAGTTATTTTTTAGAATGGCTTTTGTAGATTTTGATGGAGAAAAGGTTATGAAAGCTTACAATACAGAAAAAAATATAAACGAAAATTTTATTAAAGAACACTGTAAGAGGATCTATGATGGAGTTCAACAACTTATAGCATTTGCAAAGTTGTATAGTTAAAATTCTCTAAGTTTAAAGGTTTTCATAAATTCTCCATAGGTAAAATATTGAATCCAATCTCCAAGATTAATATAGGTGCTGTTTTCATTTAAGTTAATTTCTAAAGGAAGATGTCTGTGTCCAAAAACAAAGAAATCATAATGTTTTTCTGTCAGTTTTTTTCTACAGTATTGAGCTAACCACTCATTTTCTTCCCCTAAAAAACGAGCATCTTCATCGCCAGAAATCAATTTATTTTTGACAGAAAAATAGTGACCAAGCCGAACTCCAATATCTGGGTGAAGCCACCTAAACAACCATTTAAAAAATGGAAAGGTAAACACTTTTTTCATGCGTTTATATCCATAATCACCAGGTCCCAAGCCATCGCCATGACCTATTAAAAAGATTTTTCCATTGATATCAAATTCTTGTGGCTCATGAAATACAGGGATATTTAATTCTTTTTTAAAATAATCACCCATCCATAAATCATGATTTCCCACAAAAAAATAAATATCAATTCCAGAATCTTTAAGTTCTGCAAGTTTCCCTAAGACTCTAACAAAACCCTTGGGAACTACAGTCTTATATTCAAACCAAAAGTCAAATAAATCTCCCAATAAAAAGATGGTTCCAGCATCGTCTTTTATAGTATCTAGCCAGTTAACGAATTTTTTTTCTCTAGCAAGACTAGCTTCAGCTGTTGGAGCTCCTAAATGTTGATCAGATGCAAAATATATTTTTTTATTCGCAGATGTAGTGATGGTAGTCATGAGGTACAAAGTAACACTATTCTTTGTTAGCATCCAATTCTAATACTTTTTGAAGCATAGTATCGTCTTTTTGTATACTTCTGTAAAACCCTTCATCACCAAAAATCTCTCTTGCAATGGTAGCATTTAAATAGCCTTTAATTTTTATTTTGGTCTTTGTTGAGAGTAATCCTGTATTATCTTGTTTAGCTGAATTATAGGGAAGAAGTTTAAGATATGAATCTAAAATGGTATTGTCTTTATCAAAATTAGTAAGAAAATCATCCAGTCTCCACAATGCATTAAGCGCCTTTCTATTCTTATCTACATAATCGAAAGAAAAGTTAGTAATAATGTTAAAGAAAAAGGGATTCATATATCCTGAGGTGTCTATACCTACAAAAATATCTGGTATAATTCCTCCTCCTCCGTATACATATTTACCTTTTGGAGTTTGATATTGAAGAGCATCATTAATTTGAATACTATCTTTATATAACAATTCCCCACTTAAAAGCCTTTTTTGATAGTCCTTATTATAATTTACATCTCCATTTTTGGTATAGGGCTTTTGAATAGACCTTCCGGTTGGGGTATAGTACCTTGCCGTAGTTAATCGAACAGCAGAACCGTCTCCTAATTCCATCTCCACTTGAACTAATCCTTTCCCGAAGGAGCGTCTTCCTATAATTGTTCCTTTATCATTGTCTTGTAGGGCTCCAGCAACAATTTCTGAGGCTGAGGCAGAGTTTTCGTCTATTAAAACATAAAGCTTCCCCTTTTCAAAAGCCCCACCAGATGTAGCGAAATATTCTTCAATTTGATCTTTATTATTTTTGGTAAATACAATAAGGGTGTCATCTTCTAAAAATTCATCTACAATATCGTTGGCAATATCTATAAAACCACCACCATTGCCTCTTAAATCAAGAACCAATTCATCCATTCCTAAAGCCTTTAGCTTGGTTAGTGCAGATTTAAATTCTCGATAACTATTTCTAGCAAATCGATCCAATTTAATGTACCCTATATGATCATTAATCATGTAAGAGAGATCAACACTTTTAATATTTACATCTCCCCGGGTTACTGGAAGGTTAAACAATGAATCATTAGTCTTTCTGTAGACTTGTAAATTTACATCTGTGCCTGAGGTACCCTTTAAAAACCTCGGAATATCGTTGGCATTTAACTTTTTTCCAGATAAAGTATCTTGATCAGCTATGATAATTCTGTCACCAGCTTTAATACCAGCTTTAATGCTTGGCCCTCCCTTAATAGGTTCTACAACAGTAACAGAATCATTAATAATTCTAAACTGGATTCCAATACCCACAAACTTCCCCTGCATTCTCTCTTGAATATCTTGTAAGTTTTCTTTGGGGATATAAGCAGAGTGAGGATCAAGCTTATCTAACATGTCTGAGATGGCCTCGTCTAATAAGCTTGAGGTGTTTATAGTATCTACATAGTTTTGATCTATGTAATCCATTAGTCGCCTAATTTTTGCTTCATTTTTAGTATTAGAATTTAATGAAAATCCATTCGTATTCCCATTCATGAAGATTCCAATTAAAACCCCAAAAATTGTTGCTAATGAAAGATAGATAGGGAAATTATTTTTGGTCATCTACAGGTAAATATTGAGTTTCTACTCCTGCTTTTTCTAAGAATTGAATTCCTGAGGTATCCTTATATTCTTTAGAGTAAACCACACGAGTAATTCCAGCCTGATGAATAAGTTTACTACACTGTTGACATGGTGACAAAGTAATATATAAGGTTGCTCCAGCAGCAGATTGTGTTGAGGAAGCTACCTTAAGTATTGCATTGGCTTCTGCGTGAAGAACTTCCCATTTAGTTACTCCATTTTCATCCTCACAACAATTATCGAAACCTGATGGTGTTCCATTAAAACCATCAGAAATTATCATTCTGTCTTTTACAATGAGTGCACCAACTTGTTTTCTTTTACAATGCGATAATTTTGCCCATTCATGAGCCATTTTGAGATAGGCAATATCGTATTTATGTTGTTTAATGTTCATGAATTAAAAATAGTAAGATTTAAAAAAAGAGTACGTTAATAATTTACCAAAATATTCTATTAATTACCATCGGTAAAGCAATTCCAATTACAATAGAAGATCCTACCAATACCCAATCTCTTTTGCTAACCTTAAAAAAGTTTTGTAATAACATCCCCAGTATTAATATGCACAATACAATTACAATTTGGGCTGCTTCGATTCCAAGAGCAAACTCGATTAAAGGTAAAATTTTATCATCTTCTCTTCCAATAACCCCTCTAAAATAATTTGAGAATCCAAGACCATGAATTAGTCCAAAAATTAGTGCAAAAAAGACCATAGATTGTTCTTTTCTAACGGAATCTCTTGATATTTTAAAAATATTAAAAAGCCCAGTGATACATATAGTTACTGGAATTAGAAATTCTATAATTTCAAGAGGGATTTTTAAAAGATTAAAAGCAGCTAATGCCAATGTTAGACTATGTCCAATAGTAAAAAATGTAACAAGCCAAACTACTTTTTTCCATTGGTTAAAATTGTAGATAATGGTTAATACGATAATAAATAAGACATGGTCATAAGCCAAAATATCTAGAACATGACGTAGTCCTAAAGTAAAATATAATATTAAATCATCCATTTCATAAATTTTAATCTTTCAAAGATATAAAAGAGTGTTGATATGAGATCAAAAATCTCCCAGAGAACATTACTTTTCAAGATAAAAAAAAGTTGATTAAAATTTTAATCAACTTTTTTTGAAAGAATTATATCTAAATATTACTTCAATTTAGAGGACATTTCAGGTTTTAACTCTGCAGTTTCAATTGTAATACCCCATTGCTCAATGGCTGCATCATATGCAGCTTGATCATTACGATGGCTTCTCCAACCAAACATTTTATTGTATTCTTCAATATAATTAATATCAGGATTTTTAAATGAACCTTTTCCTTCTGCATGACTATTGTAGGCTTCTACTTCCATAACTTGGAATGCTTGACCACCACTTTGAAGCATAAATACTCCGCTAACACCAGAGTAGCCCAAAGATTTTTGAAGTTTTACATTGTTGCTCCAAAATCTAAAAAAATCAGATGCTTTTCCTCTTTTTAAGTTATAGGTAGTCATTTTAATGAATCTGGCTGGAGGCATATCATTATCCCAGTTTTGACCCAGGCCTTTCATTCTCCACCATCTAACATTTCCATCATTTTTTTCTGTGTACGGCATTACATTTTTCATCCAGTAAGCCATTTCAGCAGAATCTTCTGTATCAAAATCAGCAGCACTTCTATTACCCATTACTCTCATGTATTTACCTTGATCAGCACCTGTGATGATTTGATAGGTAGCAAATGAGGTTTCTTTAGTATTATTGAATTTTTGTGTTTTTTTAGCAACACTAGATTCAAATTCTGCATTCATTCCTTTTTTTGCTGTCCATTTATTTGTTTGCCAATATTCTCTGTTTGGATTGGTCTGAGACACTGCAAATAATGGAACTAAAAGTAAGATTAGTAATTTTTTCATAATTAAATAGTTTTTAAAATTAAAGAACTCAAAGCTACAAAATATTAATTGCTAAACAAAACTAATAAAATTAGTATCGAATTTTATAGCAATTTTGTTGGTTATGATTTTACATATTTAGCAATTATTGGTTTGAAATTAATAATTCTCTAAACATATGTTATTAGACTTTATTATTATTGTTCTTAGATTTGCTTATCCCCTAGTTGAATCTTTATAACACTTGTTATAATTATATGAAAGCTAGTAAAAATAAAAAACGCAATAAAAGAATCAAATATTTTAAATATTTGTCATTTACCTCTCTTGGGATTTTACTTTACATTATAATATTGTTTTTATTCTTTTATTTACTCAATAGTGTAACTGAATCATTTCAGACTGTTTTGTAATTTTAAATAGAAACGAATAAGCGGTCGGTTCGAAAAAATATATCCCCAAGAATAATAATTTATTCTTGGGGATAATTCGTACTCGAGGTGGGATTAACGCCCTTCAGTTGTTTTTCCCCAAAGCGTCGCTTTGAAAATCAAAAACCCACAAAAACAAAAAAGCAAGCTTTGTGTTTTAGCTTGCTTTTCGATTTATTCGTACTCGAGGTGGGAATTGAAACCCTTTATTTTAATATTATATGAAGCTCTTGAGAACTCTAATAAATCCTTTTAAATTAACTAACCTTATGTTTTATAATAGCTATAAGAGGTAAATTAAAGTAAGGTGAAATTAGTTAAGATTAAAAAACGGTTGGCAAATGGTTGGCAAGAATTGAAAAAGGTTGTAAATTTGGATTAGTTCAAAAACTAATACCATATGGCTACAGTTAAGTATCAACTTCTAAGTGAAAGCGAAAACGCTCCCATTTATCTTAGGCTATCTGTAAGACGAGGTTTAACACCACGTGCCAAAACTGGGCTGTATATTTCACCTAAAAACTGGAGTACTACTTCGAATTTCCCTAAAACAACCTCCGCAACCAATAAAAAATTAAAATCTGATTTACAGAAATTAGAAACTTATATTTTAGATGAGATCAATCATGCTGGGACTGATGGGACTCTAATAAATACAGCTTGGTTAAAACATACTATAAATCTGCACTTTGGTCATGTCACTGAAAACAAACAAAGTGATTTACTAATAGATGGAATTCAAAGTATTATCGATGAAGCACCCACAAGAAAAAACGCAAAGGGAGGTGTTGGTTTATCAAAAAGTAGAGTTAATGGATACATATCATTAAAAAATATTATTACCGAATACCAGAAGCATAATGCCATCAAAGTCATTGATGTAGATGTTAAATTTGCTAAAGATTTTCTAAAATATCTATTGAATATTAAGATGTATCAAAAAAGTACTGCCCTAAAAAAACTTGCTGATCTTAAAACGGTTTGTAATGATGCTTCATTTTATGGAGTCGAAACTAGTACTCAACTTAAAAAGATTGATAGTACGAAACATAATAACGAAAACATACTGTACTTAAGCCCAAGTGAATTACAAGCAATAGAAGACATAGCGTTAATGAGTGATGCACTTAAAAATGCTCGTAAATGGCTTTTGTTAGGTTGTAACATTGGACAGAGAGGAGGCGATCTATTAAAGTTAGACGATTCTAACTTTGTAAACCGTAACGGCTTAGAAGTAATAGAATTAAAGCAACAAAAGACAGATAAAAATGTAACGATTCCTGTACTTGAAAAAACTAAAGAAATTATAAAAAGTGGTATGCCATATAAAATATCAATGCAGAAGTTTAATAAGTATATTAAAGAGATCTGCAAGGTTGCTCAAATTAACAAACCTACAGAAGGAAGTAAAATCACGGTATTAGAAAAAGGAAAAGGCAATAGAGAGAAAAGAAAAATTAACGGTACTTATCCTAAGTGGCAACTAATGGCTTCACACGTTTGTAGGCGTTCTTTTTGCACCAATTTATACGGAATATTGCCAACACCTTTAATTATGAGCATATCAGCTCACAGTTCAGAGAAGATGCTGTTAAATTACATAGGAAAAGATAGTTTAGACTTTGCACAACAGATTGCAGACTTCTACACTTTGCAAGCCTTGAAAGAAAAAAAAGAACCTCAACTAAATGTTATAAAAAGAGCATCTTTATAAATTAACTTACTTCAACTGTTCATAAATGGAAGAAAAACAATTAAATATTTTTTTAGAGAATTTAAAATTAGTTGTATTAATTAATTTCTCAGAAGATTCGAGATTTGGTCGTGATAAAACGAATTTTTTAGATTCATTACACCTGAGTACAGATAAACAAAATAAAAAACTGATTTCGAAAAAAATTGAGTTTCAAAAAAATGTATTTTCTAAAAATTTCATTGGATATAATATTCATGATTATATATCTGATGACTTTATGTTAGATATCGATAAGGTGTTTGAAGATATATTATTATACAATAAAAATATTTTGATTGAAGAAATGAATCGATTAAACTTATTTTCGGACATAAAAAATAAGTTGCTAAATATTATGTTTATTGAGAGATCAAGTTATAGTGATTCACCATTAGAAGATCTTTATCAGAAAACTATACTTAAAATAGAAACACTAAAAAAATTAGAGTATTTGTTTTTAGCAAGACAGAAATATTCTTCGGATCTAATCAAAGAAGAAATTTTAATTGATTATGATCAATCATTGCTTAATGAAAAAATAATTGCTTTAAACGAAGCTGGAGTTTTATCTTTTTTGAAAGATAAAGAACCTTTTAATTTAAGCGTAAATAGTTTAGCAGAATATTTAAGCCTTTGTTTAGGTGAGAAGACTACTTCTATACAGTCCTACTTAAATGCACTACTTAATAATAGCGACCAAACTAAAAGTCCTTACAACAGCCCTAAAACAGTTGAAAAGGTTAAACAAAAACTAATACAAATTGGTTTAAAAATAGAGTAGTTTATCTTTTTAGGGAATCCCTAAAAAATCCCTAACGTGTATTTGTTGCAAACAATTAAATAATATTAATTATGCAACAAGTACAATTTATTTCGGTTAAACCCGAACAACTTCAAGACGCTATTATTGAGGGCGTAAAAACTCAATTAGAAGCTCTTAAGCTTCACTTCCAATCAAAACAACCAAACACCTATTTAAGTCGAGCAGAGGTTTCTAAAATGCTAAACGTTTCTCTTGTTACTCTCAACAAGTGGAATAAAAGTGGCAAACTAAAAGCAGTTGGAATTGGAGGTCGTGTTTTATATCGTCAAGTAGATATTGATAATGCAATCGTAGAACTTTAAAAGGGTGAGCGACTCTAATAAAGTCGTTCAGATAACAGATTATAAAGTAAGTGTAGGACATAATTTTGATAACTCAAATCTAGAGTTAGAAGCTCCTTTTTTTAGTGAGATCAATAATTATTACAGTAACAACAAAAAAAAAGGGGTTTCTGTAAAGCAGCAACTTTCTTTAAGTACTTTATCAGAGCGGTTAAATACCATAAAACATAAGTTATCTAAAAGTAACTCTATTGCAATACTAAAGGGACTCTATAAGGGAGGTACTAGTGGAGCATATTGTTATGAGGCTTCACCTTTTCTATTTATTGATATAGATGTTAATAAAGAGAAAAAGGAGAACATACACCTTCTAGATGCTTTTCAGAATGCAAAAGTATTTGAACAAATAAAAGAAATTGCAGTTATGTCATGGCGTTCATATAGTGGCGATGGTATTGCTGGGATTCTATTTGCTCCAAAGTTAGTTCAGATTACACATAAAGACACAAAAAAACATCTTGAAATTGGTAGGGCAATTTGTAATTATTTGCAAGACAATCTAAAAGTAAATGCTAAGTTTGATGACGCTCAAAACAAATTTCGTCAAGTTCGCTATTTAGCACTCCAACAAGAAAAAAGAAGTTTAAATTTAAATCCCTTTGTTTTTGATTTTGATGTTAGTGAAATACTAAAATTATCAAATTCAGGGGCTAAGCAATACCGTTATGAAAATAATAGAACACCATTTGGATCAATCGAATATCAATTCAACCAAGATCATGATATACACACTGCATTGATAGATAATGGCTTTACTCGAATAAGTGCGAATAGATATAAACACCCAAGAACAAATAGCAGAGATACTGGGGAGGTTGCTAATAACCTTTTTTTTAATTATAGTAGCAGCTTTTCAAATCACACAGTATTTAGTCCCTATAGACTGTACTTAACCGAAAAGTACAACGATGATAAAATACAATTTCACAATGACTTAAAAAAGAAAGGCTACCATGTTAAAAAACCACACGAAAACATTTTTAAAACTGCAAAAAAGAATTTAAAAGTTTTAACTGAAGATAGAGAGAAACAAATTTTTGAAGCATGTTTTGATTTGATGAATGCAACCTACAAAGAGAAATTATGTTTTGTTAATGAAAACGCAGCAACCGCTAAAGAAGAAATATTATTTTATGACTACTTAAAATTAAAAAAATTAAATATCCCTTATGACGAAGTTTTGCCGATAAATGATTATGTCTGCGAGAGAATAGAGAATATTTTAGATTCTGCCGACACTCACCAAAAAATTATAGTTTCAGCTGAAACAGGTACAGGAAAAACTACTGCTTTTGTGAAAGAATTTCACAAATATAGACCATCTAAGAGACTTATCATTTTAGCCCCACTAACTGCAATAGTTGATCAAATAAAAGCAGAAAACAATTCTATTATTTCTTTGACAGGTGATAGCAGCCCTTCAGATCACACGAAAGCAAAAACCGCCACTTTGGTTGTGGCTACCTATGAACAGGGGTGTAAACACCTTAAAGAGTATAACACCTTTGATTATGTGGTTATTGACGAGGTGCATAATTTAATAACTGCCAATAGCTTCAAAAGTAAGACCATAACGAACCTCACTTATGTTTTAGAATCATACAGAGTCATTGGATTAACAGGTACTGTGAATATCTTATTCAAGGCTATTGGCTATAAGTTAATAAACATAAAAAAAGAGCCACAAGCAAAGGTTGACGTCAACTTTATTATAGACAACAGGCCTCCACTAAAAATTGCTTTACAGCATCTAAAAAATGTAAATGGAAAATGTATTTTAAGAGTTAATAGCAAAAAAGTATTAAAAGCTATAGAGGTTGAATTAATAAATTCACATCAATATAAAAAAGATGAAATTTTAATCCTTTATTCTGATTGTTATATTAAAAACACTAGGGATTATAAGAATCTAATATCTCAAGGAGAGTTCAATAAAAAAAAGAGGCTAGTAATAACTACTTCATTAATTGATGAAGGTCTAAGTATTAGACAAGAAGGCTTCACAGACGTTGTTTTCATTGAGACAGAGTACAAACCTATGGCAGAATCTCTAAAACAATTTTTTGCACGCTTTAGAAACCCAGACCAAAACAGGAAAAACTATTTTTATTATAAAGAAACAAATAATCAAAATATAATAAACTACGACCCTCTCTATGATTTTGATAAAACCAAAAAAAAATTAATTGTTGATGCCGAAACTTTTGATGTGAACGAAACTGATAAGAAAGATATTAGCAACACTAAATACTTATACTATGATAACAATACAGTCAATGATTATCAGTTAGCATTTGACACCTCAAGGTCCTTTTTCAAAATATTAACAACAGAGGAATACATATTTTTTTTAGAGACAAACTATAACATCAATTTTATCATAAATAATGAGTACAAGAAAATCCAAATTGATACCAACAAGAGTAAGGAGGTTCTAAAAAAAGAAAAAAATATAATTGCCTCATACTGGCTGAATCAGAAAGACGAAATTCTTGACGCTCTCTACGATTTGACTGATGACTCAGAGATAAAAAAAACAATTGCATATATGGGCATGAAACCCTCTGATGATATTTATGAGTTAGTGACTAATAATTTAAAGTTCTTTGGAAAACTTCAGAGGTCTGGAGCATCTTTGGAACAACTTGGTGTTAAAAATGTTGATGATATATTGATAAACAAACAAAAAATGATTCCCAACAGTCAACAAAATATTAATCGAAAAATTAAACTACATCAAAACTTGGATACCATACAAAAACCAAAAACCAAAACTGATGAGATTAATAAAACCAAAATGCTAAACTTTATTGATGCAGTAGGTGCTATTAAAAACCACAATAAAAGTACTATTTTAGGTTTATGGAAAAAGCAACGGAGTGCCAGTAAAAACTTTAGTTATTATAATCTAATAGATTTAATTGAGTACTTTAAAACCTAACTAAAACCTTTTTTGTTTTATAAGGTATAATATATAGAGGTTTTATTCACGTATCCCTTTAATGGCAATGCCTTAAGCTAGATTCGTTACAGAATTTCACAACACTAAAATATTGTAAAAAATAGCTGAATTAAAGGAAGATGATATGCCTATGGTTTAATCCCACGAACCTTCAATTTCAAAATTAAACTCTCTTCTTTTACATCTAGGACATTCTAACTTTTTAGTGAAATCCATTATCTCATTAAGAGACTTTCTGTTGCATTTAGAACACTTTGGGCTTGACAATGTAGACTTTTTTATAGCATTACAATATGAACATTCAAAAAGTGTTGTTTCTTTTTGATTAGAAAAACCACTACCTAAAAAATAATTTTTCTCAAAATTACAACTTGAACATATATATCCTCTAATAATACCCATATACTTTATTATATGAAATAAATATAATAAATGTTAGCTAACCTACTTAAAAGAGTTAGATATAGCTGAATTAAAAGAAGAGGATATGCCTATGGTTTACAAAAAGAAA
>Ga0228639_1000154_pt1 | contig 30176 bp, 29 predicted proteins | sample 50DmetaG_FD_190532 | JGI IMG/M metagenome (GOLD analysis project Ga0228639, IMG submission 190532) | Seawater microbial communities from Monterey Bay, California, United States - 50D | ecosystem: Environmental > Aquatic > Marine > Coastal | place: USA: California | collected 2016-10-18
CTTCTCCTTCATGGCTTTCATCTCTTATCGTATTTCTTATATCTCCATCTCCATCTATATCAGCTCCTGCATCACCAACTTCTTGTCCTCCTTCAATTTCGTCATATTTACCTCTTACCACGTTGATAGCAGTTTTAAAATATCTGATATTTGGAAATCCAAAATAGATTGTAAAAAACAATGCCATCAATACCAACAATACTATAACTAGTGGTGTGTCAGGTAATATTTCAAAAAAGATAACATTAGAAAAGAAGTCTGAAACTGGCTTAAATGCTTGATCTATTTTCTCATCAAGCCCCACTTCTCCATCTTGAGCAAATGCCAACATCGGTAGCACCATTAGAGCAAATAGGATCGTTAATCTGTTTTTCAAATTCTGCATAGTAGCGTTTTACTTTAGTATACTTTAGTTTATGGGTAGTATTGCAATTAATATCATGAAAAGTTATTCTAAGAAATACAACTAAACCGTTAAGGTATCGATATTTTCATTTTATACAAAGAAATTGAAAGTTTTCGAGGCTTTAGTCTCGTTCAACGCCTACAATCACGTACTGATGTTCTTTCAATCTTATTATGCAGTTTAGTATACTTCCGTTGCAGACGGCGGAGTGATACCCGTAAAGACTATGTCATCTTTACGGTATGAGATAAAGAATAGCAATACCAATATTATGAATAGTAAAAAAAAATTTGTTCTGATCACATTTCTATTAACTCGACCACCTTTATCATATTGTGGACAGTGTAATTATATTTATATTATGTCTAAATTAATTGTTTGCTGACCTAAAGTGAACCGATAACATTCATATTTCGATTCATTTATATAAATTAGTAAATAGAATAACTCGTTAAAGAGTTAGCAACTTAATTAAATCAAATTTTAAGCAACAAGGATAATCACAATTTTACAAGAATTACAAAAGGTAAAAATGGAAAAGACAAAAGTAAACGTAAAAATCAATAGAGGAGGACCATTATTGGTACTTAACACAGTAAACATAATACATGCAGATGGGTCAGAAGAGGTAAGAGAAAATAGAGTATCATTTTGCAGATGTGGCTTGTCAGCCAATATGCCATTTTGCGACGGAGCGCATAAAGTTTCAGATTTTGAGAAAGGATAAAATAGATTATACGATATTGAGAGAATGCGATTATGCGAATTCCAGATTAATTAATGGCTTATCTCCTATTATAAAGATATAATCGAATATAGGAAGACGTATTCATACACCAAAACATACCTTTAGTCGATAAAATATCTTCGCAAGTAATCATAACTAATACATTTGTATAGATTAAAGGACAATTTCAGTCTTATATTCATTCTTATAGTAAAATCACAATATTAGTTATGAAGCAATTTTTTAAGTTTTTTATGGCCTCATGTTTAGGCGTATTTGCAGCTATTGCAATGATTTCTCTCGTTGGTATTCTTATGATAAGCATGGCGTCTAGTAAGGATACTACTGTAGCCTCCAACTCTATACTCAAACTCGATCTTAGCAGAATTATCCCAGAGAAATCTGGTAATGTGAAGACTGATCCGTTCAACATGGACGCAACTGAAGCTATAGGATTACGTGATCTTAGAAGAACCATACAAAACGCTGCAGAAGATAGTAATATAGAAGGTATTCTACTTACGCATAAGGATGTAAGTCTTGGTCAAGCGACGATTAAGTCAATAGTCGACGAACTCAATAAATTCAAAGAGAGCGGAAAATGGATTTACTCCTACGGTGACTATTATGGCCAATCTGCTTATTTTATTAATAGTACAGCCGATTCTATCTTTCTCAATCCTAATGGGATGGTGGATGTAAAAGGATATGCTACCATGATACCTTTCTTTAAAGAGGGTATGGATAAACTGGGTGTCAAATTCGATATCTTTTATGCAGGGAATTTTAAAAGTGCTACGGAGCCATTCAGACGTACTAACATGAGTGAGCCTAACAAACTTCAGACTAGAACATTCTTAGATGGTATGTTGGATGTATTCCAAGAGCAAGTAACTACTGCTAGAGGATTCGATGTGGCGACTTTAGATGCTATAATGAATGATTATAAAGGAATCAATGGAAAATCAGCATTACAAGCTAATCTCGTAGATGAGCTTTTATTCTGGGATGACTTACAAGATATACTCAGAAAAAAACTAGATATCAAAGAAAATGGCAAAATCGAATTCATAGATCTTGAAGAATACAAATCTAAAATCACGCTAAAAGAAGAGGGACCAAGAAATAACAGAGTAGCCATCGTGTATGCCGAAGGTAATGTAGGCTATGGCGCAGACGAAAAAGGATCTATCTCCGACAAGAAATACATGAAGATATTTGAGAAAATCAGAGCGGATAAGAAAATTAAAGCTGTTGTACTCAGAGTAAATAGTGGAGGAGGTAGTGCATTAACTTCTGATATTATTCACAAAGAAATCGCACACCTCAAAGCCGATGGCATCCCTGTAGTTTCTTCATTTGGCGATTATGCCGCCTCTGGTGGTTACTATATCGCAGCCAACTCGGATACTATTGTAAGTATGCCTAATACTCTTACTGGATCAATCGGTGTATTCTCAATGCTACCCAATGCACAAAAATTAGCTAATGAAAAATTAGGAGTTAATTTTGATACTGTACGCACACATCAGCATGCGATTACTATGTCACCGTATCTTGATATGAGCCCAGATCAAAAAGCGATGGTGCAATCAGAGACTGATGCCGTATATGATCAGTTTCTAACGATCGTATCAAACGGAAGAGGCATGACCATAGAAGAAACACATGAAATCGCTCAAGGTCGAGTTTGGACCGGTATGGCAGGAAAAGAAATTGGCCTCGTGGATGTAATTGGTGACTTAGAGGATGCTATCAAGATCGCAGGAGATATGGCCGGATTAGATAAGTGGAAGATCAAGGAATATCCATCAATCAAGAAAGAATGGTACGAAGATCTTATCAAAGGATTAAACAAAGGGTCCTCTGCTCGAGCCTTAATACCTAATGATGATTTATCTAGAACATTGATCAAAGACTACAGCGAACTAAAGTCTATTATTGAGATGGAAGGTCCACAATGTCGAATCCCATATTTGTATAAATTCAATTAACCTTCTTTACCGACGAATGTTAAAAAGCCCAAATATCAATTGATCGATATTTCGGCTTTTTTGTTATCAATATATATTCCTGAAATAAATTGACAACAGATTGACTTATTGTATGTAAAGTAAATCAGTTCGTTGTTCTAACCGAACACAACGCGATTATTCAACAGCTTTAAACTACTAGTTACTTTAAGGTTCCGTAAAGCTTATACGGAACCTTAAAGTAACTTATAATTACCCTCCTATCCTTCGCTTATTCACAATTCTACTTGTACTTTTGGAAGATCAACTCTAAAACATATAACATTATGAAATATACAGTTAAAGATAGATTCCTCAAATACGTTAAGATAGATACGACAGCAGACCCATATAGCAATACTTCACCTTCTACAGAGAAGCAAAAAGACCTCACAAAGGTACTTATGGAAGAGCTAGCTGAGATGGGTATCAAATCTGAAACTAATAGCAGTGGATACGTATATGCACGCATCCCTGGCAATGTAAATCATGATACCAAGACGGTATTTTTCTGCTCACATATTGACACTGCATATGATTGTAGCGGTACCGATGTAAAACCTATAGTACATAAAAACTATCAAGGTCAAGATATCGTATTGCCTGATGATACTACTCAAGTAATCACTCCTGATAAATATCCTGCACTCAATGGAAAGACAGGCCATGATATCATTACCGCTAGTGGACTGACTCTATTAGGTAGCGATGATAAGTCTGGTCTAGCAATCATAATGGATGCAGCATTTCAGCTCGTTAATAATCCTAATCTCAAGCATGGCGACATAGCCATCTTTTTTACTACAGATGAAGAAATCGGACGTGGTACAGCTAATGTAGATCTTAATAAGATTAATGCAGACTTTGGATATACACTAGATGGCGGAGAGAGAGGACACTTCGAAGCAGAAAATTTCTCTGCGGACGCACTGAAAGTAACGATTCAAGGTGTAAGTGCTCATCCAGGATACGCTAAAGGAAAAATGGAAAATGCGATCAAAATAGCAGCTGCCATTATCGATAGATTACCTAAGAGTAACTTGTCGCCCGAGACTACTAATGGAATTGAAGGATTTGTACATCCCAATCGTGTAGAATCTGCTTTGGAAGAAGCGACTATTGACTTCATCATAAGAGACTTCAAGACAGAGAATCTAACCAAGCACGAAGAGATGGTAGAAAGTATTGTCAAAAGCGTACTCACAGACTATCCAGGATCAACTTATACATTTGAGGTGCGTAATCAATATCGTAATATGAGAGACGTACTTGATAAGCATCCATATGTAGAGCAATATGCTTTATCCGCTATGGATCGTGTAGGAGTAGAGAAGCATCCAGGATCTATCCGTGGGGGTACTGATGGAGCTATGTTATCACATATGGGGTTACCTTGTCCTAACTTATTTGCAGCGGAGCAAGCGATACACTCTAAACATGAGTGGACGTCTGTGCAAGATATGCAAGCCGCTGTAGATACAGTAGTAGAGATCTGTAAGATTACGGCTGAACAATAGTACTAAGTGACTCGTTTAAACAGTTAGAAGTTTATAGTAAAAGATGTTATTTACTTCTTTGAAATTTGAATTTTATCTTTTGGAATTTTATAAAATTATGTCTCTAGATAATAAAACCAAAAAAACAATTGAAATCAATGTAATGGCCTCTGTCCGTAACATACTCTTAGTAGTACTCTGTGCGGGCATGATGGGTATGGGTATGGTCAAGATGGTGGGCGTTCCTGAGTTAGTAGAAAGATTTGCTGAGTGGGGATTCACTAGATGGATGGTATTTGCTATAGGAGTCTTAGAGACAGGTATTTCGATAATGTTGTTTATAAAACCTGTACGAAAGTATGCTATTCTAGCGTTTATAGTTTTATTAATTTCAGCTCTTAGTACTCATGTGTTGTTTGGAGATGCGATTGGTGCGATCGGTCCTTTTGCCGTGTTGACTGGTACCTTAGTTTTTTGGTGGTTGGATAGTAAGGTTGGGTAATTAAATAACTTGTTACCTGAAATAAAATTAATTCAACATGAACTTATTATTAATTCTTCTTACCTCCCTATCCACTATGATGCATAAAGACGAACCAGTAAACATCTTTGGAGAAAAATTAGAATCTTGCTGTACTGATCCGCTGACTGGATATTATCGTGATGGCTATTGCAATACAAGTGCAGATGACTATGGCACTCATGTGATTTGTGCAGTCATGACTCAAGAGTTTCTCGACTATACGGTTAAGATGGGCAACGATCTTTGTACAGCTAAACCAGAGTATAACTTCCCTGGATTAAAGCCTGGAGATGGATGGTGCTTATGTGCTATCAGGTGGAAAGAAGCATATGATGCTGGAGTCGCTCCTTTTGTTAGATTAGAGTCCACACATATCAAAGCATTAAAGTATGTGAAAATGGAAGAGTTGGTAGAGTTTGCATTGAAAAATGAAACTCCCACTAAATAGAAAAAAATCAAATCCGATATGGAAATGAATTATGTCTCTAGATCCAAAGAAAAGGTATATTCAAGGCTAGAAGAAGACGTTATCCCCTAAACTAAAACTGACTGAAAAGGCGATTATATTCTAAATAAAGTACTAAATACAAATGGCAATTATCTTATCGGTTCTAGATTCTATATCGAAAATACTGATATAGGATCGGTTACAGATTTAAACGGAAATTTTAAATTGCCTGAGTATAAAAATGGTTGTCAGATGATCGGCAACTCTACTGGTTACGAGACTCAAAAAATAGTTCTAGGAACTATTGATCTATATCAAATTATAATGCCCGTTTCCGATAATCAGTTATCAGAAATAGTTGTTTGTCGACCGAAGGAAGTGAATAAAAACAAAACTTTTCCTAGTATGGGAATAAAATATTTTGATGTCTATGTAAGCAAGAATAAGGAATATCCAATTGAAGTATTTAGTACTTCTAAATCTGGAACAATCAAAGTAAACTATATTGTCAATAGTAATGGATCACTATCTCATTTTCTGGATGAAGATAAAAATTATGATGAATGTTTTAAAGAAGCTTTGAAGCTACTTAAAGGTTCTGGAAAAATGAAAGACCAAACCAGTAGGTCAATTATACTAAACAAATTATTTGTTTGAATTTTAGAGAATAATGTGTTTTCCCACACCAACTTTATTTGTTTTGCTATTTCCCTCCATGATAATAAATCGTTCGTCGAAAACGCATTTCGTGATACTTCTTTTTCATTTATATTCGTTACAATATTAATAATAGCCGTAATCATAATATGAAGTATATAGTAACACTCCTGATTTTATTGAGTTTAGGGTTTTTTATCAGTCATACTTGTAGTATCACAGAATCAAAAGATGAAAACAAGATCACTGCTCAAGAACTACTAAGTATTGATAATGCTGTAGTTACAGACCCTCACAGTAAAAGACGTACAATCACACCCATTAAGTATATAGTTACTGAAGAAGAAGCTACGATAAAACTATTTGAGGAATCTGCGCCATCAGTTGTATTTATAACTACCTCGACAGTACGTCAAGACTATTGGAGTCGGAATGTAACTGAGATTCCTGCTGGTAATGGCTCTGGATTTATTTGGGACAGAGAAGGCCATATAGTGACTAACTACCACGTAATCGAGAAAGCTGATAGAGCACAAGTAACATTGTCCGATCAAACTACTTGGGAGGCTGAACTTATAGGTATTGAACCTAACAAAGATCTTGCTATACTCAAGATAAAAGCACCAGACACTAAACTCAAACCTATCCCTGTTGCTAGCTCACATGACCTCAGAGTAGGGCAATCCGTATTCGCTATCGGTAATCCATTTGGACTAGATCAAACATTGACTACAGGAGTAATCTCTGCATTGGGCAGAGAAATACAGTCAATAGGTGGCCGTCCTATACGCGGTGTGATACAAACAGACGCAGCCATTAACCCTGGTAATAGTGGCGGACCGCTTTTAGATAGTAATGGTCGATTAATAGGAGTCAATACGATGATCTACAGTCCTTCAGGAGCATCAGCCGGAATAGGATTCTCTATCCCTGCAGATGAAGTGAATTGGGTCGTACCTGACATTATCCAATATGGCGAAGTAAGGCGTCCTATATTAGGAATCAATCTAGTTGCAGAGCAGCATACCCAAAGACTAAAAATGGAAGGTGCATTGATATTAGATGTAGTGCCGGACAGCCCCGCAGATAAATTTGGTTTACAAGCTACTGAAAAAGATTTAAGAGGAAATATCATCTTAGGCGACCTTATTACTCAGATTAACAATGAAGTCATTTCAACCAATGCTGATTTATTTCTGGCTCTAGAAAAATACAATCCTGGAGATACTGTAAGAGTCGGATATATCCGTAAAGATGAAGTAAAAAGTGTAAACCTTATATTAGGAAGTAAAATTGAAATGAATAACTAAATTTACAACTAACCTAGTATTATTTCTTCAACAGCCATTACAAATTCTTTACCAACTCTACAATTTTACGCTGTAAATCAGAACTAACTCTTGTAAGTGGCAATCTTACATCCGCACCACAGACACCAAGTATTTCCATAGCTGTTTTTATACCAGAGGGGTTTCCTTCTGAGTACATACACTCATGAAAATTATACAACTTATCTTCTATAATTTTTCCTTGCTCTGACTGTCCATTTACAAAATGAGAAATCATCTGACTGAATTCTAATGGATAGGCATTCGCTAATACACTGATCACTCCTACCCCACCAGATAGTGTCATAGCTGGTGCGAGTACATCATCTCCTGAAGTCACAAAAAATCTCTCAGCAGACGAGCGTATGATATCTTTAGCTTGAGCTAAATCACCTGATGCTTCTTTAATACCAATAATATTAGAATGCTTAGACAATCTTATTGTAGTATCTGCAGATATATTACTGGATGTACGACTAGGTACATTATATAATATTACAGGAACTGGACTTGCGTCGGCGACAACAGTATAATGTTCGTATATACCTTGCTGAGATGGTTTGCTATAAGATGGACTGACACTAAGAATCGCATCTATACCATCAAAACTATATCCATTAATTTGATTTACTAAAGCTCTAGTATTATTACTCCCAAAATTTCCAGCCACTAAAGGAACTCTGCCTTTAGTCTCATCTATGATCGCATCTAACACCAATCTAGATTCTGATGGCGATATGGTAGCGGCCTCGCCTGTAGAACCCAAGGCTACTATAAAGTCTACTCCGCCACTTATCACATGATCCACTACAATACGTAATGCTGAATAATCTATTTCTCCGTCACTAAATGGCGTGACAATCGCGACTCCTGTGCCTCCAAATTTATTTTCCATTGGATAGTAATTGGATATTTGTTTTTATATTTTTGATTAGTTCTGGTATGCCGAGAATAGGTTTGTGATCTACGCTTAGATCAAATACAAGATCTTGTGATTCGTACATATGAGGTCCTACTTTCATTGCAGCTTTCATTGATTCTATTACAAATATATGATGCAATTTGAGTTCACTTAGTAACGATATCATCACATCGTAATCTTTATTTTGTAAGACCTGAAGATCTTGATTGCTAGGCATCTGATACCAATTGATATCTTTATTGATATAGTGATTTATTCCTAATTCACTATATGGTTCCTTAGTATTGACATAGGCAAATAACTTGACTAATTTACCAGATCGTTCAAGTTCTGCAGCATACTTTTGTACCACCTTACGCTCTGCACTATCGGTTCCATCAAAAAATAAAAGCACATTTTGAAATGCATTATTCGAAGTTTTGTTATCTAAGAAATTTCTCCTAGATATCTCATTAAGTTTCTTCTTGTAAAAGTACGTTTTGAGGCCTTGTATCATCTTGTTTCTTCTAAGGATCTACCTTCTCTAATGATTCAAAAAAATTGTATTCTCCTATCTTACCATATCTCTCAAGCCTCCCAGATATCAAATCATCAGGAGCAATTTCCATTAATTCTGATAATTGTGCTTTGATGTGCGATTTCAAGATCCTTGCCATTTTCTCTGGATCTGTATTAGCTCCTCCTAATGGTTCCTTTAGTATTTCTTCGATCATTCCGAACTCGAGCATATGGTCAGGAGTCAATTTGAGAGCTTCTGCCGCTTCCTCTTTATGATCCCAACTACGCCATAATATAGATGAGCAACTTTCTGGTGATATCACAGAGTACCATGTATTTTCCATCATGAATACTCTATCACCTAGCCCTATACCCAGTGCACCACCTGATGCACCCTCACCGATTACGTAGCAAACGATAGGCACTTTTAAGCCAGCCATCTCAAAAAGATTCTTGGCAATCGCTTCTGCTTGTCCACGCTCTTCAGCCTCGATACCTGGATATGCACCCGGAGTATCTATTAGACACACTACTGGATAGCCAAATCTCTCAGCCAACTTCATTAGTCTTAATGCTTTTCTATACCCCTCAGGATTTGCCATACCGAAATTGCGATATTGACGCATTTTAGTGTTTACACCTTTTTGGTGGCCCATGATAATACAAGTCTGTCCTGCAATCTGACCGATACCGCCTACGATAGCTTTGTCATCTGCATAGTATCTATCACCATGTAACTCTATAAAGTTTTTACAAATTTGTTCAATATAATATAAAGTATAGGGGCGCTCAGGATGTCTACTTAGCTGTACCCTTTGCCATCCTGTGAGGTTAGCATATATCTCTTTCTTCTCTTTAGTAATCTTCTTTTCGAGCTCTTTAATAGTCTCACTCATATCTACCGCTCCCTCCTCTTCCACTTGCTTTATCTTCTCTAGTTGCTCATAGAGCTTTTCTAGTGGCTTTTCAAAATCTAAGAATACCATATAATTTGGTTTTAAATTGAAGATCTTATTAGTTACCTAGTCACTTGCTGCTGATAATCAAAGGTAATTTTTTATTCTAAATTCAAAGTGCTAAATCCATGACTATGAACTAATCTATTGATAATCAGATACCTAATAGATAAATTTTATTATATGTAATGTAATAGACCGTAAAAAAGAATTTCTGAGAATGAGATTCTAGACCATTTGAACTCTCGGAGTTTTCTTAGGATTAATAGCCTTTCCCAGTCGATGAATTGAAATGTTGAGCTACAGATACCTTTGTAGTCTTACTATAGGACTGAAGACTGAACTACTGCCATCTTACTACTATGCTGTTCCTTCCAATTGATAATATGTGCAATAGCGATGAGGACTCCTCCAAATGTAGTAAAGCCTATCTCTGCATGATTATGCTGTACAACACCTATTAAAAAGATTAAGAATCCGATGCATGCTATCATTAGAGCCAATGGCTTACGGTGCTCAAGGTATGATCTTAGAATAGTATATCCTGCTATACATAATGCTGATATAAAAAAAACATATTCTACCCAGTGGCTTTCCATCCATTCAAAACCACTCAACATACCCATAGCAAATAATACCGGTAATACAGAGCAGTGTAGAGCACAAAGAGTAGATCCTGCGAATCCGAGGAGATCTCCGTGGTTATTGAATATATGTTTAATTTTCTTCATAGATATGTAAATCTGAGCCAAATATAGGTCCTTTTAAACAAAGCTGCAACAGTATTGCAAGTAATCAATTCAGAAGTATTGTACGAAATTTCAAGAAATAACGTACTAGAAAAATAATAGATATCTGACTTAGGCAACAATAATTAGTTTTTCAAAAAAATTGATTTGTGTTAGAAATATTATAACTAACTTTCATAGCTTAAAACATATAAAATAGAGGACATTTTAATATCTATAAAATTTATAATTTCAAATAAAAACTTAAAGCATCAACTATATGGCTAAACCAAATAATGAATACATACTAGGAACAGAAGCCTTGGAAATGCATCGACTAGGTGTCCAGCACCAGATATGGTCAACAGAAGCAAATATAGCTTGGAAAAATGCTGGATTTACTGCAGGTATGACTATTCTAGATTTGGGTTGTGGTCCAGGATTTTGCACTCAAGAGCTAGCCTATATTACTGGTAAAAGTGGTCATGTAATAGGAGTAGATCTCTCTCAAAAATATATCAACTTTTTAGAACGCGTTTCGGATTTACACAACCTAGAAATAGAAACAATATGCGCAGATTTCATGGATATGAATATTGAACCTAATTCGCTTGATGGTGTATATACGAGATGGGCACTGGCTTGGCTACCAAACGTAAAAGACGTATTACAAAAGGTAATCAGCGCTATGAAACCTGGAGCTACATTCGCAGTACAAGAATATTATGATTGGACCTTACTACAAACCGAACCATACAGAGAAAATCTATACCACGCGACAAGGCAAGCTAGAGAGAGTATGAGTGACCATGGAGGAAATCTAGATATCGGGCGCAAAATACCCGGTCTATTTCATGAGCTAGGATTAGAAGTAATCTCTACTCGACATATGACCAAGCAGGCTAGATCACATGAACATGATTGGAATTGGCCCAAATCATTTTTCAATACCTATCTTCCTAAACTAGTCGGTATGGGTAAACTAACCCAAAAGCAAGTGGATATTGCTCTATCAGAATTTAGAGAACTCGAAGATGTACCTGGTGCTACATTACAAGCTCCTTTAATGATAGAGGTAATAGGTCGGAAGTAGTAGACTCATAATTTTTAGATTCTCTCTTCTCATCATTAAAAATCTATATATTTATTAAATAAATCTGATACAAGAGATTCATATTTTATTCAATTTTCTTTGGCAACTATTGATTTGTATTTCGTAAAATAACTATTTGCATTTTGAATAACCTTTTAATAATCTTCGTTAGAATATCTCTACATTAATTTAAAGAAAGTTGATGTAGACCGTCAAAATTTAAAATAATAAAAATGAATTCCTGCAACAATCAAGATTATACCGTATTTATACACTAAATATGGTACAATCGGTTTCAATATTATTTAAATGGTTTGATCCACAACCCAAGCATTCAGGTATAGTATACTTTGATGGTATCTGTGCTGTATGTAATGGATTTATTGACTTTCTTATTAGTAAAGATTTTAATCATAGCTTACAGTACGCAGCACTTCAAGGAGAGACCGCTAAAGAAAATCTCAAAAAAGAATTATACAACAATATTGATTCACTCATATTTCAAACTGATAAGAAAATTTATACTCGATCTAATGCTGCTCTAATGGCACTTTCAAGTATTGGAGGATTTTGGAAATTTGTTATTTGGCTAAGATTGATTCCTCGATTTATAAGAGATCCTATTTACAATATAATTGCTAAGAACCGATACAGTTGGTTTGAGAAACGTGATGTGTGTCGAATACCTACAGAGAGCGAAAAGGGTAAGATCTTAGATTAGTCAAATATTAAAAAGCCCACTCAACTTTCATTGAATGAGCTTGCTTTTAATAGTTTCAAGAACTTGCTATTACTTACCTCCAAATATACTGGCTACATAATCTCTGTTCATACGAGCGATATGCTCTATTGATATTTCTTTTGGACATTCAGCTTCACATGCGCCTACATTAGAGCACATACCAAATCCTTCTTTATCCATCTGTGCTACCATACTAGCTGTACGTTTAGTCTTTTCTACTTCCCCTTGTGGTAATTGATTGAGGTGAGACACTTTAGCGGCTGTAAACAGCATCGCTGATCCATTCGGACATGCGGCTACACACGCTCCACAACCTATACAAGCTGCAGCATCGAATGCATTAGACGCTAAATCTTTATCAATAGGAATTGCATTACCATCTGGCGCCTGTCCAGTATTGACAGAAATAAATCCACCTGACTGTATGACACGGTCAAATGCACTTCTATCCACAGTAAGATCTCTTACTACAGGAAACGCCCCTGACCTCCAAGGCTCTACAACGATAGTATCTCCATCTTTGAACTTACGCATATGCAACTGACATGTAGTTGTGCCAGTCTGAGGTCCGTGTGGACTTCCATTGATCGTCATACTACATGATCCACATATACCTTCACGACAATCATGATCAAATGTTATAGGAGATTTTTTTTTCACGATGAGTTGCTCATTGAGTACATCCATCATCTCTAAAAACGACATATGCTCACTAGCTTCTACTTGGTAAGATTCTAGTGCCCCTTTCGCTTTACTGTTTTTCTGTCTCCAGACTTTTAGTGTCAATTTCATATTAATTGTAGATTAAGGGAGATCGAAAAAAGAGAAATTAAGATACTCAATTCTTCATTTAACTAACTCACCAAATTTATCTAATCATTTATTTTTCAAAATAACAGAAATGAATCCTGCTTGCTCTCAAAATTTCGCTTTTCGAAATCCATTTACTATTTATTTATAAGACCTCGTTTTCAACTCTACATTGTCAAATACTAATTCCTCTTTATGTAGCTTAGGATCATTATCATCCCACTCCCAAGCAGATACGTATGTGAAGTCAGCATCATTACGTTTAGCCTCTCCATCTTCAGTTACGTATTCTTCACGGAAGTGACCACCACAAGATTCTTCTCTATCCAAAGCATCTAGAATCATAAGCTCTCCATGTTCCATAAAGTCTGCTACTCTTAGTGCTTTTTCAAGCTCTGGGTTGTATTCATCCGCTTCTCCTGGTACATATACATCTTTGTAGAACTCTTCTCTGAGCTCACGTATCATCTTACGACCCTTGATCAAGCCATCAGCGTTACGAGACATACCACAATATTCCCACATAATCTTACCAAGCCTACGATGAAAGCTCTCTACTGATTGTGATCCATTGCTATTAGCTAGTGTATTGATACGATCTGCTGTCTCTTTCTCGGCCTTCATAAACTCTGGAGTATCGTTGGCAATCTGCGGTGTACGAATCTCCTTTGATAAGAATGTACCAATAGTATAAGGAATCACGAAATATCCATCAGCAAGTCCTTGCATGAGTGCAGAGGCTCCTAGCCTATTAGCCCCATGATCAGAGAAATTACACTCACCCAAAGCGAATAGACCTTCTACGTTAGTCTGTAAATTGTAATCAACCCATAGTCCACCCATTGTATAATGAACTGCAGGATATATTTTCATTGGATATTTATATGGATTTTCTCCTGATATTTTTTCATACATCTGAAATAAGTTACCATACTTCTCAGCGACTACTTCTTTACCCAGTTTTTTGACGAGCACCTGATCGGATTCATCTAAACCCTGTGAATGTGCAGCAGACTTACCATATCTCTGTATAGCAGATTCGAAATCTAGATATACAGCTAGTCCAGTTGGAGCAACACCATTCCCTTCATCGCAAGCAACTTTAGCTGCTCTAGATGCTACATCTCTAGGAACTAAATTACCAAATGCTGGATATCTACGTTCTAAATAATAATCTCTGCCTTCTTCTGCTATGTCGAGAGCTGTTTTCTTGCCCTCACGGATAGCAGCTGCATCTTCTTTTTTCTTTGGCACCCACACTCTACCATCATTACGCAGTGACTCTGACATCAGTGTCAACTTAGATTGGTAATCTCCAGATACTGGAATACATGTTGGGTGAATTTGTGTAAAACAAGGATTGGCCATCAAAGCTCCTTTTTTTACTGCTCTCCATGCAGCAGTCACATTAGAACCCATCGCATTAGTTGATAAGTAAAATACATTACCATACCCTCCCGTAGCTAATACAACACAGTGTGCAGAGTGTCTCTCTAGCTCACCAGTCAATAGGTTACGCGCTATAATTCCTCTCGCTTTTCCATCCACCATAACAAGGTCCATCATCTCATGACGATTATACATTTTTACTTTACCTGTAGATATCTGACGAGACAATGCTGAGTATGCACCAATGAGCAACTGCTGACCTGTCTGGCCTCTGGCATAGAATGTACGTGAAACTTGCACACCACCAAATGATCTATTTTCTAATAGCCCACCATATTCTCTAGCAAATGGTACACCCTGTGCTACACACTGATCTATAATATCAGTACTTACCTCAGCCAATCTATGTACGTTACTTTCTCTGGATCTATAGTCACCGCCTTTGATCGTATCATAAAATAGTCTGTATACGCTATCTCCATCATTTTGATAGTTTTTTGCGGCATTAATACCCCCTTGAGCAGCGATACTATGCGCTCGACGCGGACTATCATGGAATGTAAATGTTTTTACATTATATCCTAGTTCACCCATCGTCGCCGCAGCGGAAGCTCCTGCGAGCCCTGTTCCAATTACGATTACGTCTAGTCTTCTCTTATTATTAGGTGCCACTAAAGACATGGTGGCCTTATAATCTGTCCATTTGTCTCCGAGTGCTCCAACCGGTATTTTACTATCTAAATTCATAATATATATATCTTATAAAGTATATCAAAAGGATGTAGGTATGCAAAGAGATTATCTCATCACGAAATAGTAATACAATGGAATGATTGCGTATCCAATTGGAAGTACTACAGCTAAAAGCTTGCCTATGCCATCGATAAGCTTATTGTATTTGCTGTGATTAAGCCCTAATGTCTGGAATCCGCTACCGAACCCGTGCCATAAATGAAACCCAAGAACTAGCATACTGAAAACATAACTAACCACAAATAATGGGTTGTCAAAAGTGATAGTAACTTGCTCATATAGATTCTTAATCGGCTCCCATCCATCATATGTTACTAATGGAATCGTATCCGTAAACTTCATCTTAAACCAAAAATCGCCCATATGTACAATAAGAAAGAAAAGAATTAATGTCCCAAGTAGCGCCATATTCTTTGAAGCCCACTTTACATCTGCTTTATTTCTAGCTGTCGGCTTTATGCCCTTAGCGGTTTTATTCTTGAGATAAATCACAAGACCTAATACTGCGTGCAGTAAAATCATCACATATAATCCGATAGATACAAACTTGATCAGCGGATTAGTTGTCATGAAGTATGCGTACTGATTAAACGCCTCTCCTTGATCGCCTGCAATCAGCTGCAAATTGCCTACAAGATGAACTATGAGGAATGTAATAAGGAATAATCCTGTAAGACTCATAATCACTTTACGGCCTATACTAGAACTAAAAAAATTTGTAATCCAACTCATAAAAATGCTTTATATACTTGTATTCGAATATTTTAGTGTCAAAATCTTGACAATAAACAATTTGCAAAGCTAAAATATATCGAATAGCTAGCCAATATGGGTTAATAGAGTTAAATTATTTGGAATTAATCTAAATAAGTAAAATGTGTAATCAGTTTAATTTTACTGAATCAAGAATTAATGTGTTTTAAAGTTAAATATTCAAATTTCGATAAAATAGATACCAAAAACAGCTTTATCAAATTTCTAAAAAAACAAATTACTAAAATATTTTAGAAAGGAATCAAACACAAAAAATAGGTAATTAATATTAAACTTACTGGTGCTGTCACAATATTTGGTGGAGAAAATTTGCTACTCTATGACTTAAATAAAATAATCAATATATCTGCAAAATCCCATCCAACTTTCGCTGAACGGGATATTGTATTTAGTATTTTAATCTTTATACAACTTACAATAATTGCACATGTTACAAAGTGTTACTTAGTAAATAACATTTCTCTATACTTAACCATCGGCCAGATCTCATCATCAACCATCATTTCTAATGCATCACAATGTACTCTGATAGTCTCGAAGTAGGGCTTTACCTTATCACAATAAGCAATGGCTTGCTTATCTAATTTCGTCAATTTATTAGCTCTTGCTCCCTCAGCATTCATCTTATCTACATTAGCAGAAATACCATTGATATGTATGGATATGGCCTTTGCTAATTCTATCTGCTCTGATGCCATCTTTTTGTATCCTGTACCAAATATCTCCTTAAGACCTCTTAGACTTTTTAGGATTACATTTTGATATTTGATCGCCGTAGGGATGACATGATTTCCTGCGATATCTCCTAATGTACGACCTTCGATCTGCATTTTCATTACATAATTTTCTAAGTCAATTTCGTATCTCGCTTCTGTCTCTACATGATTCATTACACCATGCTTTTCATAGAGAGATAAGGCCTCTTTACTTATTTTTGCCGCTAATGCTCTTGGCGTATTTAAGAAATTATTGAGTCCTCTCTTCTTCGCCTCTTTTACCCAAGGTTCGCCATATCCATCACCTTCAAATCTAATAGCCTTGGATGATTTTATATACTCTCGAAGTACGTTAAATATCGCACCATCTTTCTTCATCTTCTTATCCTTTTTCAACATTGCATCTACTTCAGATTTGAACTGAATCAACTGGTCAGCCATAATAGTATTTAATACTGTCATTGGCTCTGCACAATTAGCAGTAGATCCTACTGCTCTAAACTCAAATTTATTGCCAGTAAAGGCGAAAGGTGAAGTTCTGTTTCTATCTGTATTATCTAGAAGTACATCTGGAATTTTTCCTACCACATTAAGTTTTAGATCAGTCATCTCTTCTGGTGTGATCTTACCTTTCGATACTTTCTCTAAATCATCTAATACTTTAGATAACTGCTGTCCGATAAATACTGAAATAATCGCAGGAGGTGCCTCATTAGCTCCAAGTCTATGATCATTACTTGCAGAAGCGATAGTCGCTCTAAGTAAATCTGCATGTGTATATACAGCTTTAATAGTATTAATAAAGAATGTTAAAAATTGCAGATTACTCATTGGAGTTTTACCGGGTGCCAATAGATTCACTCCTGTATCTGTAGCTAATGACCAGTTATTATGTTTTCCTGATCCATTGATACCCGCAAATGGCTTCTCATGGAACAATACTTTAAAATTGTGTCTAGATGCTACCTTCTCCATCACGTCCATCAATAATGAATTGTGATCCACAGCAAGGTTCGCCTCTTCAAATAATGGAGCCAGCTCAAACTGGTTAGGTGCTACCTCATTATGCCTAGTTTTCACTGGTATTCCGAGTTGGATAGATTCTATCTCAAGATCTCTCATATAAGCGAGAGCTCTTTCAGGTATAGATCCAAAATAATGATCATCTAGCTGCTGACCTTTGGCTGGAGAGTGGCCTAATAATGTACGTCCTGTTGCAGTTAAATCTGGTCTAGCCGATGCAAGTGCACTATCTATTAGGAAATACTCCTGTTCCCAACCGAGCGTTGCGATTACTTTCTTTACGTTTTTATCGAAGTACTTACATACATCAGTTGCTGCTGCATCCACGGCTTGTAAAGCTCTTAGTAGAGGAGTCTTCATATCCAATGCCTCACCTGTGTATGATACGAATATCGTTGGGATACATAATGTAGTACCGATTACGAATGCTGGCGATGTAGGATCCCACGCGGTATATCCTCTCGCTTCAAATGTATTACGGATTCCTCCATTAGGGAATGAAGATGCATCTGGCTCTTGCTGCACTAATTGTCCCCCTGCAAATTTTTCAATAGCATCTCCATCTCCAATAGGCTCAAAAAATGCATCATGCTTTTCAGCTGTTGTACCTGTCAATGGCTGAAACCAGTGCGTATAATGCGTCGCTCCTCTAGAGAGAGCCCAAGTCTTCATCGACGCCGCTACTTGATCAGCGATCATACGGTCTATTTTAGTACCGTGATCGATAGCAGATCTTACGGCCTTGTATCCTTCTTTGGTCATGAAGTGCTTCTGCGCTCTCTTGTCAAATACGTTAGCTCCGAAAAGCTCTGACCTAGTATCTGAGATCTCATCTACCTGAACAGGTAATCTGTTTGCTGAATCATGTAATGCTTGGAATCTTAATGTAGCCATGTTAAATACTAATTTTGAATTATTAATTATCAATGTAAACAGTACTAAAACTTGCGATTTAATCGCATTGGTGCAAAACTATACAAAATAGAGGGGTATTTTATGACAATTACTAACATTTTATCCACTTCACCCCTACTTTATACAGGGTGTGAGTCATAAAAATGCGATTACAAACAGATTGTACCCAAATATTTTAGGTGCGTCACCATCTGAAATAGCATTATTAGTCAACATTCTGAATAAAATCCAATGCCATGAGCATACTGCCAGCGACATGTAACTTATGATCAGGAAATAAAGATTTATAACCATTCGCCATGGAAGTGTCTGCTTTGATAAAATTCTGAATAATACGCATCAGTTTAGTATAACTTTCTATGGTAATATGCTCCGGGATATTACGTGCTTGCATAGCTTCCATTGCTTTTCTAAATGAAACTAGATCGAAATAGGTGTATCTCTGAGGATCGTTAAGCATAAGGTAATTGACAACCATTTTCTCGTCGTGATAATGATGCAATAGTTTAGGCTCTCTCTTTTTAATCTGTTTACGTAGTTCATCACAATGAAATATAAATCGAGATATCCTCATCTGTAGATCTTTGCCTTCATTAAACAAATCACGAAACATACTACGTATAAATTCTTTCTCATACTTAAGAAATGTAATCATAGACTCCTTAGGATGATAATCTACTCCGATCCATAGCCGATTTGATATGTCACTATGCAAACTCTCAGCATACATTAAGTCAAAATCTAGCTTTTCTATATCCCAAACTTTAGCAAAATGTTGCTGTGCATCCCAAATAAATAAATTAGATAACTCACCTCTCCCCATTAATCTGGCAGGAAACTTCTCCAAGTATTGATCGAATACCGCTTTACTGAACATACATCTTAGTTATTTGAGGCGCAAAAATATATTATTATTACAACAGAGTACAGTTAACAGCAAGTTTCAATATTCCTTGTATTGTATGTGTTGGCAGCTATTAATTGAAAAAAATGTGAAATAAAATTACATGAGTGCAACGTTATGACAATCATCTGCATATAGTAAAGTGTTATCGATCGAAAACCAAACAAAATAATGCATCGTACACAATATGCATTCTTATTATTTAAACGCTTTACTTATCAACATATCCTTATTAACGCATAATGAGAACATTAACAAATAGCGTCACTGGTCAAGTGACAACTGAATACGGTGATGCTTACAGAGAGTCTAGAAGATATAGAAGAGAACTTAGTTATAATACTATTAACCTGATATCGTTGGATGCAGCTATTAATAAAAGGATTACCATCTCAAAAAAATGGTTACTTAAGCCGAGTATGGGAATACAATACGATAGGTTAATAAGTCTCGAAGGTAAAACACTAGATAACGAAAATGAAATATTAGAATACGATATGGATACTTCGGACATTAGAAAAAATCTAATATCAGGAAGTGTAGGTATCCAGTTAGAATATAACATTACTGATAGATGGAGTCTTATGACAAGTGCAACACACACTTACTCATTGAATAATATTTATAGTAATGGCCGGCAACTTAGAGCTACATATCTCCGAGGTGGCATTATTTACAATATGTAATATCTATTTTTTTACTCCGCTTAGTTTAGTACCCAACCAAGCCATAGGGATATAAGCTAATACAAGATCAACTACTATAAACCATAGTGGAGCAGGTATCATTACGGCAGCAGCTATCCCACCTAACAAATGAAAGATACCAAGACCCATTGCTATTTTAAATTTATGTGATGCGGCTATTGAACATCCTACAACAACTCCAGCAATAGATCCTAAAGCATGAGCTAAAAATGGAACGAGATAATGCTTAGATGTAAACTTATCAAAGTTAGCTTTAATACTTTCGATATCCATAGGATCCACTCCTTCTGGTGGTGATATGATGAAAGCACTGGCTTGTACTAAGCCTGAATTGACAAACATCATCACTGCAATTCCAATTATTACTGCTAGTACATTTCTTACTTTGGAGTTCATAATATTTTCATTTTGTTGCTCTTAAAATATCACAAATAATGTAAATCCAAGCATTTTCAAATTCAAGGTCCTTATGAGAGATTCTTTCTGCTAACTCTTATGAATCACTTAATTATATTTTAGATAAAATCCTACAAATCTTTATTTACAATCCATAAACTATAATGCCTTCTATTTATTTTAATCCAAACGATCGATTATTTCACTCCTAATTGTTTAATGGCAATCTCCTATTTTGGAAATTTTAACATAAAACACTGATACAATGCAAATATCATATGTATATTTGTTTTAATATGTAATGCGCTGGTCCAACCTACGGCCAATTTTTATCATCTGTTATAAAGGTTCAAAACAATATGAAAACAACCTCTACCCTCATGAAGGGATGGGCACTGCTGTGCATACTGCTCATAACTCTCGCTTTTAGTACTTCTGTAATGGCAGAAGAAGACTTATTCTCTATCTATTGCCCTGCAGATGTCACTGTAGATTGTCAAGATGAACTTTGGGATCTAAGTATATATGGTAATGCGTATTACCACGACTATGATGGCGATCACGATGCTGGCGCACCCGACGTCAACTACAATCTATCTAGCTGTAATGTAGGTACTATTGTGCGAACATGGACTGTAGAGGATCTAAATTTGAATCTACAGTCGTGTTCACAGACTATTACTGTCGATGCTACTGGAGCATTTAATGAATACAACATACACTGGCCAGAGCCATTTATCGAACTTACAGGATGTAATCCAGCATATCAACCAGAAGATCTCCCACCCGAATATAGATACCCAACATATGATTATATAGAATGTAGTCTCATAGGTATAGCCTATACTGATCAGATATTTTCTATGACACCACAATGCACTAAGATACTTCGCACGCATAAAGTAATGGACTGGTGCACTTTTACAGGGATTGATGGACCTAATCCAGCTGGACTATATACATTCGTCCAGACGATCAAGATATCTAAATCTGATCTTCCTGAGGTAGATTTTGCAGAAGAAATCAATTTCAATTCATTTAACTGTGAAGGAAGCTACTTAGATATACCACCATTATTTGTTCCTCCTTCTGCTTGTGGTGAAGATTTTTATATCACTAATAATTCGCCGTATGCGGATAACAATGGAAGCGACATCTCAGGCACTTACCCAATAGGTACTACTAAAGTAATGTTTACAGTTAGATATGGATGTACAGGCAGAGTATTCCACACAATAGATATCGTCGTAAAAGATGCTGCTGGACCTATTCCATATTGCTTAGCTGAGATCACTACTGCACTTATGCCTATGGATGATAATAATGATGGAATGGTAGACAACGGTATGGTTGAGATCTGGGCCAAAGATTTGGATTTGCAAAGTAGCTCACCTTGTGGTCATGAACCATTGCAATTTTCATTTTCTCCAGATGTAACCGATAAGTTTAGAGTATTTACTTGCGATGAAATAGGAGATAATATACTCAATATGTATGTTACAGATAATAAAGGCAGTCAAAGCTACTGCCAAGTCAATATAATCATACAAAACAATAACGCTAACATCCCTAATTGCGAACCTAGTAATAACCCTGAACAATACAATGTAGCAGGTATGATCATGATGTCTACTAACCAAGAGCGTTTAGCCAATGCTAATGTATCTATTATCTCCACAACTCCGATTATAGATGAATGGGTAGGTTGGAATACTCAACAAGAGTTAGTAACACAACCTTACTTAGATGATCATGGGTACTGGCAAGAGATCTCTCATTATGAAGAGGTCCAAACATATGGAAACCATGAAACAATACACTTCGGAGAAGCTAATGTGAATACAGATATTCAAGGCAATTATACTATCAATCAAGCAGTAAGAAGTGATGTAGAATATATGTTAACAGCCGCCTATAATACGAATTATAATTCCATTAATTTTGCAGATGTAAAAGCATTACTGCATCACTTACAAGGAAAAAAATTACTCACAACTGCATACCAATATCTAGCAGCAGATCTTAATCAAGACGGTGATATCGACTATAATGATCTCAGCGAGTTATTACAATTTGCTAACGGTATTAGTGACTCTTTTGGCTCAAAGAAAAATTGGGTAATGGTAGATGCTTCATATACATTTAGTTATCCTGAAGAAATCATCGAAGGAACTTGTCCAGAAGCCATCTACTTTACAATAAATGGATCTGACATAAATGGTAAAAACTTCATCGCTGTAAGACTAGGAGACCTGACTGATGAAATACTCATAATGACTGATGACAATCAAAATATTCACAATCTTGGCCATGCAACAAATGGTATCCTTGACAATGATGACATAGAAATACTTTCGAGATCTATAAAGGGTATAACAAGTTCTGTCAGTATATATCCTAATCCTTTTGTACAGTCATTCGTAGTTATGTATAATGCTAATATAGCTGAGAATATTATTTTAGAAATCACTGACATCTCAGGGAAGATCATTTATAAAGAACAATACAATGTAACATTAGGAATCAACAACCATACACTTACTATAGATCAGCCAGCAGGTATTTATATATGTAATATAAAAGGTCAATCTCTCAATAAGTCGATCCGATTAATCAAAGAATAAAACATAATTCGGCTCTAACTACCAAATACTTTATTTAGTAAAGTATATTGAAAACTACTTAAAGCCTCATTGCATTTGTGATGGGGCTTTTTTACGAAAATCAGTAGTCATTTCAAGTGTACTGAACTAATCAATCACTCTACATCAAAGTAGTTTCTAAATATCCATAATGTGATGGATAATCTGTGTTGTAATGCAATCCCCTACTCTCTTTACGCATACCTGCAGACTTTGTCACTAAGTAACCTATAGTAATCAAATTACGAAGCTCACAGAGCTGTGGAGATATCGTTGTATTATTATAAAGATCTTCTGTCTCTTGATAAAGCAACCATAGTCTATCCATAGCTCTTTTGATCCTTACATCAGTACGCACTATACCTACGTAGCTACTCATTATTTCTTTGAGTTCTTTCAAAGATTGAGTTAGGAGTACTAACTCATTTGGATCAGTAGTACCTTCTGCATTCCACTCCGGTACATCAGATTTTATTCCACTATTATCGATTTCTTTTACAATTACTTCTTGGATATTATGACCATAGACTAGTCCTTCTAATAGTGAATTAGACGCAAGTCTATTAGCGCCATGCAGACCGCTAGCTGTTACCTCTCCAGCTGCGAATAAATTAGCAACTGAAGTTCGGCCTTCTTTATCTATAACTATACCACCACAGGTGTAATGACAAGCGGGTACAACAGGCACCATATTCACAAATGGATCTATACCAATACTTCTACACTTGTCTGTAATATTAGGAAAGTGATCGTAGAATTTTTCTTGGTCGAGTTGCGTACAGTCCAATAATACAAAATCATCACCACGAATCTTCATCTCGTTATCTATCGCTCTAGCTACTATATCTCTTGGAGCAAGTGATAGACGCTCATCATACTTTTGCATAAATTCTTTACCATCAGAAGTTTTGAGCACCGCTCCAAATCCTCTCACCGCTTCCGACACGAGAAATGATGGATTCTCGCCAGCTGGATTATATAATGCTGTTGGATGAAATTGTATAAATTCCATATTAGCTATTCTCCCCATGGCACGATACATCATCGCGATACCATCCCCAGTAGCTATAGTTGGATTGGTTGTATTTTTATATATCTGTCCGGCTCCTCCTGCGGCCATAACGACTTGCTTAGCAAGAAATGTTTCTATCTGCTTTGTCTTTTTATTAAATACATATGCCCCATAACATTCAATATTCGGCGCAAGTCTCGTTACATTTCGACCTAAACTATGCTGTGTAATAAGATTCACCGCAAAGTAATGCTCAAGAAAATTGATATTCTTTAATGATCTCGCCTTATAGTTAAGTGTACGTTGTATCTCCCAACCAGTAATATCTTTATAGTGTAGGATTCTATTTTCTGAGTGCCCACCTTCTTTTCCTAGATTATAGTCACCATCTTCTTCTTTATCAAATCTTGCACCCCAATCTATTATTTCCTGTACTCGTATCGGCCCTTCTTCTATCACCATACGGACTACATCAGGGTCACATAATCCATCACCAGCATCAAGAGTATCCTCTACATGCTTATTATAATTGTCAATTCCATGATCCCATACCGCAGCAACACCACCTTGCGCATATCGCGTATTGCTCTCTTGATCATTAGACTTGGTGAGTACATTAATAGATATATCAGGGCGCTGAATAGCCAGTTTGATCGCACAAGTAAGTCCTGCCACTCCTGCTCCTATGATTAGAACATCTGATTCTTTTTTCATTGTGTCTCCTTTATACCGTTCTTAACGCTTTTGCAATATAAGGGTTTAGTAGAATTACTATAAAGAAGGATACACAAACAAGAATCTTCGCATTAACGGCATAACCATAAAGATGAATATCAAAAACTTCAGATCATGATATAGGATTGGGCAAATGAATTATCTTCGTATTGAGATCATCTAAAGTATTATGATTAGTTTAGATATCATAGATGCCGATGATCGCATATTCAATAAATTAAAAGAGCATTAGTGAGAATAGCCGTCAACGCACGTGTACTTCAGAAAGGAAGAATGGAAGGTGTCGCAAGATACATCTATGAAGTAACGCGTCGCATGGTAGCCAATCATCCAGAGCATGAGTTCATATTCCTATTTGATCGCCCATTTGATCCTGAATTCGTCTTTGCGGATAATGTTACTGCCCTAGAAATAGGTGTTCCTGCTAGACTACCTATTCTATTCAAGTTATGGTTCGAATATTCAGTACATAGAGCACTCAAAAAATATAAGGCGGATGTATTCTTTAGTGGTGATGCTTACCTGAGCCTTCGTTCCAACATACCATCTGTAATGGTAAGTCATGATTTGGCTTACATTCATTATCCAAACCATTTACCTGGCCATCACCTCAGGTATTATAAAAAGTTCTTTCCACTGTTCCACAAGAGAGCAAATCACATAATTGCTGTTTCAGAAGCTACTAAGGCTGATATCATCGAACAATTTGGAATTTCTGCAAGCAAGATCAGTATTGGACATAATGCTTCCCCTAAAGGATTTGCCCCAATAGTTAAGTCTACTAAAATAGTGATAAGAAATCAATATAGCGAGGGTTATCCTTACTTCTTCTATCTAGGATCACTGCACCCAAGAAAAAATATAGTTAAGCTAATAGAAGCCTTCTCATTATATAAAGCGACACACAATACAGAACATCACCTTGTGATTGTTGGTAGACCTGCATGGAATTTTCACCAAATCCAAAAAGCATACAACTTTAGCCCATTTAAACATGAGATACATATGTACCACGATGTCAAAGATGAAGCTAAAGAAATGCTAGCTAGTGCAATTGCACTTATCTATATATCTACATTCGAAGGATTTGGTATCCCTATTTTAGAAGCATTCTCTTCTGGCGTACCAGTCATCACATCCAACACATCGAGTATGCCTGAGGTAGCCGGAGATGCTGCTATAGTTATCGATCCTAATGATACCAATGAAATAGTAGGAGCTATGCATAGTATAGTTAGCGATGAATCACGTAGAGAGCATTTGATTAGTAAAGGATTTAAAAGGACCAATGATTTTGATTGGGATCGTACTGCTGAAATAGTTTATAATTGTCTTATGAAAGTAGCTAAAGTTTAGCTGCGAAAAATAAGAATCATTATTTATTTTTAATAATGTACTAACTGATAAGGTTCATAATCCAACTTAATTCGCTCGCTTAGTAAGATAATGTAAAAAATCATTTACCCATCGAAAGTAACACAACACACAATCTAACCTAGCTCCTTGGACATTAACCCTACTTGACTCTTAAACTTAAATTGGACACTTGATCTTGAATTAGAACTTTAAAAGTCCTTGGACGACTATCTCCATCCATTCATCGACAAAATTAATCATTACATATAGTACCATGTATTAATATTGTACTTTGTATTGCATAGTACTATAATTTGTTTTATATTTGTATTGTACTCATATAGAAGCAAGCAATCATTATCTATCACGATCATACACAACTAAGATGTAAAATGAAGTTAGAAAACACTAAAGCGCAGATGAGAAAAGGCTTACTAGAGCTATGTGTACTAAGTATCATAGCAGAAAAAGAAGCCTATCCATCAGATATCATCAAGAAGCTAAAAGAATCAAAACTGATAGTCGTAGAAGGAACATTATACCCTCTACTAAGTAGGCTCAAAAATTCAGAGCTCCTTGCATACAGCTGGAAAGAATCTAAATCTGGACCTCCGCGTAAGTATTATACGCTTACTAAGCAAGGAGAAGAATTTCTTAGTGCACTTATGGATACTTGGCAAGAACTTTCTTCTGCAGTAAATCAATCAACCAAATCTGTTGTCATTAATGAGAGTTAGTACAGACAATAAGAAAAATACACACGCTCTCATAACTACAATTAATAAACTCGCTACAAAATGAATAAGATACTTAATATAAACCTAGGCGGAATACCATTTACCATCGACATCGATGCGTATACACATCTCGAGAAATATCTAAGTACAATCCGCAGACATTTCTCTGATTCTGAAAGTTGTGATGAGATCATCCACGATATCGAAGTGCGTATGGGTGAGCTTTTCCAAGAGAGTATGAAGGGATCATCCATCATCAGTAATAAAGAACTTGATGAAGTAATTCAAATCATGGGTTCTCCAGAAGATTTCGGTGCCGAAGCAGTAGAAGATGATTACGAACCTACTGAAGAAAGCCGTAAGAATTATACTTCCAGGGCTAAAAAGAAAAATAGTGGAAAAAGATTATTTAGAGATGGCGATGATAAAGTAGTTGCAGGACTTTGCTCCGGAATAGCAGCTTACTTTGGCGTCAACGATCCATTATGGATAAGAATAGCTTTTGTAATACTTCTTTTCTCTGGGCTGAGTCCCATCATATACATACTGCTATGGGTTATTGTACCCGTAGCACGTACCTCCAGCGAAAAGCTATCTATGAGAGGTGAAAACATCAATATCTCTAATATCGCTAAAACAGTAGAAGAAGAAATTACTGAACTCTCTAAGCGTATTTCTAAGATCGGAAAAGATTTAAGCTCTAAAAAAAAATAGTATCCATTTGAATACAGATGAGGAAGGCGATTACACAAAAAGAAGAAAACTCAACGTTGAAAAAGGACTTGACTGTAAAGCAAACACTTTAAGAAACTTAGAAATAATAGGAAGTCCTAACATCTCTGATAACATTAATACTCTAGTAAAAATTAATTAATGGATTAACTTAGGAGCCTAACTCCAATATACTACCAATAGAGATACTAATAACAGTAATATTGATTGCTTCTTTAGAGTGACTTACAATGGTAGATTGTCCTATTTTTATTTCAACTACACACATGCAAGCATCACGGTCTTTACCGCTTAATTAACTATTTTTGCAGTCAATATAGATAGCATTATGGCAGACCTACAAGAAGAGATCAATAAGAGGAGAACATTTGGGATCGTATCTCACCCAGATGCAGGTAAGACGACACTCACAGAGAAGTTATTACTTTTCGGTGGAGCGATACAGGAGGCAGGAGCTGTCAAGTCCAATAAGATCAAGAAAGGAGCTACTTCGGATTTCATGGAAATAGAACGTCAGAGAGGTATCTCGGTAGCTACATCTGTAATGGCATTTGACTATAGAGATCGTAAGATTAATATCTTAGATACACCTGGTCACAAGGATTTCGCAGAAGATACATTTCGTACCCTTACCGCAGTAGATAGCGTAATCGTAGTCATCGATGTAGCCAAAGGTGTAGAAGCACAAACTGAGCGTCTAGTTGAGGTATGTCGAATGCGTAAGACACCTATCATTGTCTTCATCAATAAAATGGATAGAGAAGGTAAAGATGGTATCGATCTTCTCGATGAGATAGAAGAAAAACTCGGTCTCAATGTTACGCCACTAAGCTGGCCGGCAGGGATGGGTCAGAGATTCAAAGGTGTCTATAACATATACAAAGAAGAGTTACTTTTATTCTCTCCACATGGCAAACAAGTGCAAGATGACATACTCAAGATATCAGATTTGTCTGATCCTATTTTGAATAAGAAACTTGGAGCTGAACTTGCCAATGAGCTTAGAGAAGAAACTGAAATGATGACAGGTGTATATCCTGATTTTAATAGAGAAGATTATCTCAACGGTGAAGTATCACCAGTCTTTTTCGGTAGTGCCATTAATAATTTTGGTGTAAAAGAATTATTAGATTGCTTTGTAGAAATTGCACCTACCCCACTACTAAGGGTGACAGAGGAGAGAGAGGTTCTTCCAAATGAAGAAAAATTTTCTGGCTTTGTATTTAAGATTCATGCCAATATGGATCCTAAACATAGAGACCGTATTGCATTCTTACGAATCTGCAGTGGTACATTTAAGCGTAATACCAATTACCTGCATATCCGTAAGGATAAAAAGATTAAATTCTCTAATCCAACTGCTTTTATGGCGAGCAAAAAATCAATCGTCGAAGAAGCATTCCCTGGAGATATTGTTGGTCTATATGATTCTGGAAATTTCAAAATTGGTGATTCACTTACTGAAGGAGAAAAACTACATTTCAAAGGTATACCAAGTTTCTCTCCTGAGCAATTCCGTTACGTCAATAATATGGATCCTATGAAGTCTAAACAACTTGAAAAAGGATTAGACCAACTCATGGACGAAGGTGTAGCGCAGATGTTTAAGACTGAAACAACTGGTCGTATTATCATCGGAACAGTAGGAGCACTTCAGTTTGATGTCATCCAATATCGTCTGCAGCATGAGTACGGAGCATTAGTAGGTTACGAGCATGTAGGATTAAATAAAGCATGCTGGATCACCTACGATGACATCGAAGCCTTTAAAGACTTCCGAAAGAAACGTATGCGCGATCTCGCAAGAGATAAAGATGGCAATTTAGTATTCTTAGCAGAGTCAGCTTGGTCACTCAAAATGGCACAAGAGAATCACCCAGATATCGATTTCAACTTCACCTCTGAAGGTTAAACGATTTCGCTATTTTAGTATTACTTGTTTTTATAATCGCTAAAGTATAATGTCGAGAAAAAAGAACCCTTGTTCAAATATTTAGAGAATACCGCCTATCGGCTAATAACTGTCCACTGATTTTTAT
>Ga0228639_1000163_pt1 | contig 29403 bp, 20 predicted proteins | sample 50DmetaG_FD_190532 | JGI IMG/M metagenome (GOLD analysis project Ga0228639, IMG submission 190532) | Seawater microbial communities from Monterey Bay, California, United States - 50D | ecosystem: Environmental > Aquatic > Marine > Coastal | place: USA: California | collected 2016-10-18
GAAGAACCTAAGCCCTGGGAGTTTAGATCTAAACCAGCTTGGCAACGCTTAATTATCATGTTGGGTGGGGTTTTTGTGAATTTTATATTAGGTGTTTTTATTTACATCATGTTGATGTATTCTTACGGTGAAAAATACCTTCCAAATGAAAATGTAACTGACGGTGTATGGGTTCAAGATTCACTTGCAGTTAGTCTAGGTTTGCAAAATGGAGATAAGATTCTCCATGTAGATGGGGAAGAAATAAAAAAATTCTCAGATATTACTATCGAATTTATAAATGGTAGTACTTATACTATAGAAAGAAATGGTCTTGCCATCGAAAAAAAATTACCTATAGATTTTATTGATAAATTAATAAGCAGAGGTAAAAATGCAGGAATGATTGTTAGCCCTAGAAGTCCTTTCATGTTTGCAGAATTTCAAGAAAATTCACCAAATGCAAATTCAGAATTAGTAGATAAGGATATTGTCATAGCAATTAATGGACAGCCCTTAAAATACCAAGATGAAGTTCAAGATATTTTACAACAAAACAAAGGGGAAGAGATTTCATTAACCGTAAAAAGAGGTACAGAAAATAAAACATTTAATGTAGCAGTAAGTAATAAAGGAACCTTAGGAGTAATCATTTACGGCATGGGCTTTTCTGACTTAGAAAAATTAGGATATTATAATTTAGCTGATGTCAACTACTCTTTTGCAGCAGCAATCCCGGCAGGAATTAATAAGTCTTATGAGACACTAACCAATTACGTAAAACAGCTTAAAAAAATCTTTAATCCAAGCACAGGAGCCTACAAAGGGTTGGGTGGTTTTATTTCAATTGGAAGTATTTTTCCATCTACATGGAGTGCTGAAAGTTTTTGGAACATTACCGCTTTTCTCTCCATTATGTTAGGTTTTATGAACCTGCTACCCATTCCGGCATTAGATGGAGGGCATGTAGTATTTACCCTTTGGGAAATGATTACAGGGAAAAAACCTAGTGATAAATTTTTAGAATATGCTCAAGTAACTGGTTTTATTTTGTTAATCGCCTTATTACTTTTTGCAAACGGGAATGATGTTTTTAGACTTTTTCAATAAAATTTAAATTTAAAAACCAGCTTTTAGCTGGTTTTTTTATAGAACAAAGTCTTTTAATTCATAAGAATCCAACACATAGTAATCTTTGCATCAATATGCGTTTTGAATAAGAAATATATTTAGGTAATTATTTTCTTTTTCTTCCTCTGAAAACAGAAGAGTATAAGACCATTTTTTTAAAATGCATAGCGTAAACCTAATAAAATATTACTAGGAGGCATCGGTACGAATCCAGATTCTATATACTCAGCATTAAAAATATTGTTAGCAGTTAAGTTAACCGTAAATTTATTAAAATCTACAAGTAAAGAAGCATCCCAAACATTATAGCTTGTCCCTACTGTTCTCTCTGCGTGTTTAAAAATTATATTTTGGCGCACATTCTTAAACAATTGAGATGTAAAACGAGAAATAAATTGATGTTTTAAGGTATTTAAAGAATACCGTGACAAGTCTTTATTTTGGTCTAAAATATCATCATTTAAATATGTATATCCAAAAGTTATTGTTTGATTGTAGTTTCGCATTTTAAATTTATAGACACTTTCAAACTCAATCCCTTGAGTACTTACTTCTGCAATATTGGTTGCTGTAAAAATACTAGCGTCAGTATTTGGTCTTACATAATCTATTAAATCTTCTGAATCTCTGTTAAATACGGCTAGAAATCCTGAAAATTTGATATCACCATACTTTACTCCTATTTCTTGAGCAAGTGCTTTTTCTGGTTCTAAATTTGGATTTCCTGAAGTTGCAGGATCACTATAGTATAGGTCTGTAAAAGTTGGTGCTCTAAAAGTGTACCCAACATTTCCGTACAATCTTAGTTTGTCAGTAACCTGAAACCCAATATCTAACCCTGGAAAAGCATTAAATTTAAAGTCAGAAAAATACGTTGCAGCTACACCGGGAGTAATATCAAAAGATCCCAATTTAAAACGGTGTTCTAAGAATAAGTTTGCCATAGTTCTAGCTCTTTCTCCTAGATTGTTACTTTGTATAGAAAATCTTGAAAAATCTACTCCAAAACCAGTAATTCCAAGATTTGATGTGTAAGAAGCATTTGTTTCAACCCCTATTTTATTTGTAATATGGAAGTTTCTATAAAATCCTGAATCATCTCTTCTTAAGAGAAACATGTCTTGTCCTCTTCTCCAATAAATCCTTGGTGTTACTCTAAATTTATCAGATTTAAAAGTAGTAGAAACTCCTAGTAAACTATTTTGAGTTTCTTCATACTCGTTAAAAGTTACATTGGTTGTGTAAAAGTTCTCTGCTCCAAACTTCTTATCAAAAAAAGTAGCTATAATCTCTATTGGTTGCTTGTTTTTATTAAAAATTCCCTTTAAAAAATAATTTTGATTGTTATAATCAGAATTATTACGATATCCGTCAGAGGTAAGTGCACCAACATGAGCGATAACCGATGAATTTTCAGTCTCTTTGCCTAGAGTTACAGAACTATTTAATTGTCCAAAAGATCCAGTTTCTACGTTAATAGAAACTTTATTTTTTAATCTCTTTTTAGTTACAATATTAATGGCTCCCGTAAATGCATTTTGTCCAAAAATTCTTGCTGCGGGTCCTTTAATAATTTCAATTCTTTCAATTACTTCAATTGGTAATACAGCATTCATTGTATGGTGTCCAGTTTGTGCATCGTCCATTTTTATTCCATCAATCAGCAGTAACGTTTGGTCAAATCCTCCTCCTCTTATGTATAGGTCAGATTGTCCTCCTCCAGTTCCTCTTCTTCTAATATCTACTCCAGCAACTTGTTGTAATAAGTCTGCTACATTAGTTGCAGCACTGTTTTTAATGTCTTTTGCTGTTATAATGTTTATTGTACGAGAATTTTTCTTAAATGGTATACTAATTCTTGTAGAATTAATTATTATAGAATCTAATTCCTGAACTTTTTCTTGTGCAAAAGACTGTATCGAAATACATAGAACTAAAAACAAATTGATCTCTTTACTTAAATTCATATTTATTAATTTAAGGTTGTAAAAGTATAGAAACCCCTCAGGAATTCCTAATCAATATGATGTCATTAATTCAATAAAAATAAGTTACTAAATTTGATATCTTTACAGCATGAGAATAACAAAAAACAATTCTTCAAGCTTAAAAACTCGCTGGGATTATTTAACAAAAGAGTTGACTCAGCAATTTTCTGACGGAGATGTTCTTAACCTAGATAGTATTATCTATTTAATAGGTGTTCAAGAATTAGGTAAAGGAAAAAAAGTGTTTAAAAAAGATGAAAAGATTAATTTAATGCACATTGCCATTTGTAAATTATTAGAACCTTATGGCTACTATGAATTTGATTTTTTTGACAAAGATGGGTGGCCTCATTATAAAGTCGTAACAGAGCTTCCAAACTTAAAACCAGGTGAACAAACTGTTTTGATGAAAGAAGCAATCATATATTATTTTGAGGGTTTAAATTTTTTTAAGTAACACTCAATTTTCTAATCATGACAGAAAATACTCTTGGAAACCATCTTTTTACATAAACCCCCAATTTTTCTTTAAAGCCAGCAATGTAGGCTTCTTCTTTTTTACTATCAATTGCTTTTGCCATTAATTTAGCAAATCTTTCAGGTGAAATTCCATTGGCAGTAGCGGCATCCATTTTTTGTTGAGAGGTTCCGTCACCTGTGAGAGCATTCATTGATATATTAGTAGAAACAAAACCAGGACAAATTAAAGTCACAGCTATATTATCATCATACACCTCTGCTCGCAAGCTATCAAAAAAACCATGTAAAGCATGCTTTGAAGCAGCGTAAGTAGATCTTAGCGGAGAGCCTATTAATCCGACTATACTTGTAGTTACTACAATCTGCCCCTTTTGATTATCTATAAAATGAGGAAGTATCGTTTTGGTTAATGCTACTGTACCTGTATAATTAATTTCCATGATTTTTTTATCTACTGAAATCTGCGTTTCTGTTGCTAATGAGCGCTGACTAATACCTCCGTTATTTACAAGAATATCAATTCTTCCAAATACATTTATTGCTCGTTGTGTAATTTCACTAAACGTTGAGTGTTTTTCTAAATCTAAAGGAATAATCCAAACATTTTTTGGGTTTTTACATAATCCCCTTACCATTTCTAGTGAATTTTTATCCCTTGCCGATATAATTAATAATGCATTTTGATAGGATAACTCTTGAGCAAGCGCTTTTCCTATTCCTGAGGAAGCTCCCGTAATCCAAATGACTTTATTATGAAAACTCATGATTAATTTATTTAGTCCTAAAGTACAGATTTTCTCTAAGATACAGTAATTTTGAATTCATCTTAAAAATTAAAACTAATTATCATGAAAAGACTTATCGTTTTGTTCTTATTTGTTAGCGCTACACTAAGTGCTCAATATTCTATTAACGGAACAATGAGCCCAATGGAGGATTATAAGTGGATTTTATTATATAAAATCGAGGGCTCTAAGCAAGTTTTCATAAAAAACACGCAAGTTAAAAAAGATGGTGAAAAAGGAGTTTTTAAACTTTCACTTCCAGCTGACTCAGAAATTGGGTTCTACAGAATAAAATATAGTATGAAAAAAAATGAATTCATCGACTTTTTATTCAATAAAGAAAATATTGACTTTGAATTCAACCCTAAAAATGGAGAAAATTCAATTGTTTTTAATACATCAGAAGATAATAAAATTTATACTTCTTTTAAAGAAAAAATATTTAATGCACAATACACCCTTGACTCTATTCAAAGTGAATACTTTAGAAATCCCACCTCAAAAATCAAAGAAAAGTATAGAAATAGTCTAAAAAGTATTCAAAAAATTGAAGCGAAATACACACAAGATTCTCAAAACAAAATAGTACATCATTTTATCAAAGCATCTCTAAGATATAATACCCCTGAAATTACAGAAAATCCTGTTAAGTATATCAATAATACTTTGTCAAATTTTTTTGATAATATCGACTTTTCAAATAGTGTTCTTTATAGTTCTTCTTTTTTGTTTGATAAAGTTTCTGAATACGTGTTTTCTCTAAATTATGCTGCTGATCCAAATCAAAAACAAGAAGTTTACAAAAAAGCTGTTCAAGTTGTTATTGAAAAGATAAAGCCTATTTCTTTTAAAGCCGATATCATAAATTATTTAATTTCAAAATTCGCTGAAACTAAAAACGCTGTTCTGGTAGATTATATATTTGCTAATTATTTTGAAAAATTACCTCAACAATATCAGAATTTAGAGTTTAAGAATAAAATATTAGCCCAATTAAGAGTTGCTATTGGGAGGGTTGCTCCAGATTTTTCCTGGACTGAAAAAGGAAAAAATCTTAGTCTATCTGAGTTAAAAGACGGACTAAGTTACCTAATCATTTTTTACAGTACAGAATGTTCACATTGTTTGAGAGAAGTTCCAAAAGTTTATGAATTTATGAAAGGCATGAATAATACAAAAGTGATTGCTTTTGCTATGGAAACTTCAGAAAAAATATGGATAAATTATCAATTTACTATGCCGAGATGGCATCATGTTCTGGGATTAAAAAAATGGCAAAACACAACTGCCAGAACCTACTTAGTTAACTCTACTCCTACCTATTTTTTATTGGGTATGGACAAAAAAATTATTTCAATACCAGAAAATATAGATGAATTAAAAATGCTATTGAAAGAATTAAATTAAAAATATAAGAAAGCGTCTTTAATGTGATTTATATCAAATTCCTCCTTAATTTTAGTAATTGCTATAATATCAAATCTCACCTCTATATCTAGATTTTTCATAAGAACATATTCGTTCATAGCTAATACCATTAATTTAATTTTTTTAGAATTCACGAAATCTTGCGGTTTTCCAAAATCTTTTGACGACCTTGTCTTAACTTCAACAGAAATGATTGTTTGTTGCTTACTAGCTATAATGTCTATTTCTGCTTTTTGAAATCTCCAATTTCTTTCTTCAATTTTATACCCTTCTTTTGTTAAGTAATCTACTGCTAATTGTTCGCCTTTTTTTCCTAATTCATAATGTTCTGACATTTTACTAAAATACAAAACCATTTATTACTTAATTTTGTTTAAAAATTTTTAAATGTCCCAAACTACTTTAATATCTTTTTTTCAGTATGCAGGAATAAAAAACAAATGGCATGCTTTTGGAAGAATGGGACGATCTCCGATAATCCAAAAAAACACCAATGGACTTTCGTTTTTTAAACCACTTGGAACTGGAAGTGGAAATGGTTTTTCTATAAAACCAGATTTTTCCACCTTTGGATTTATAGCTGTTTTTGCGTCAGAGAAATTAGCAAAAGAATTTATAGACACCAATGTTATAAAAGAATATACCAAAACAGCTATGTCCTACAGCCATGTATTAATGCACACAATAAAAAGTCATGGGAAATGGAGTAAGCAAAATCCGTTTGAAGCTACTGTAGCTTTTGACAAAACTAAACCTTTAGCAGTTATTACTAGAGCAACAATAAAACCTTTGTTAGCATATCAATTTTGGAAAAATGTTCCAACAGTTTCAAAATCTATGGATAATTATGAGGAATTAATTTTCTCGAAGGGAATTGGTGAATTCCCTTTATTAATGCAAGCCACTTTTTCTCTTTGGTCTAATGCCGAGGCTATGATGAATTATGCATATAAAAACCCAAAACATTCAGAAATGGTAAAGAAAACAAGAGAGTTAAATTGGTATTCTGAAGAGTTATTTGCAAGGTTTCAACCTTTCTATCAAGAAGGTAATCTAATCCCCAGGATTCTTTAGTTTTTTAACATAAATTTTTGCTTCTTTCATCACTTTTGGTGCTAAAATAATTGTTGCCAACATGGTTGGAATGGCCATCAATGCAAAAGCGCTGTCTATTAAATTAATCATCGTATCTAAACTAGCTGTTGCTCCTAATAAAATACTAGCTATAAATAAATAATTATACAGATGTTTATATTTAGAACCTACTAAAAATGATAAAGACTTTGTTCCATAGTATGAATACGAAAACAAAGATGAAATACTAAAAATTGCAACACAAATCATGAGCAAATATTTACCAATTCCTGGCATCGCATTTCCAAAAGCAGTAGCTGTTAAACTTACTCCGTTGGTATCACTAGTTTGCCAAACACCTGTAACTAATATGGCTAATGCAGTTAATGTACACACTATGATTGTATCAATAAATGGTCCTAACATAGCCACTAATCCTTCTCTAATTGGCTCATCTGTTTTTGCTGCACCATGAGCCATTGGTGCTGTTCCTACTCCTGCTTCATTAGAAAATGCCCCACGTTTGATCCCTAAAATGATTAGAGCACCAACAACACCTCCCATAACAGATTCTTCATTAATAAAATCTGCAGAGAATGCATCTGTGAATATCATTAAAAAATATTTAGGAACAACATCAATATTTACAATTAATATAATGACAACCAAGATAAAATAAAGGATCACCATAGATGGAACAAGTCTAGCAGTAACCTTACCAATTCTCTTTAACCCACCTAAAACAACAATAGAGGTAATTATGACAAGAAAAAATCCGATTCCTAAATTAGTATAGTCGGTTACTTCTACTCCATTTGGTTTTAATAAGATATCATTTAATGCCTGTGTTAATTGATTTACATTAAAAACAGGTAATGCTCCTATCATTGCACAAGAACTAAAAAAAATTGCTAAAGGTTTCCATTTACTGCCAAGACCCTTAATGATAAAATACATGGGGCCACCTTGTAATACTCCATCGGAATCTTTTCCTCTAAACATAATTGCTAGAGATGAAGTAAAAAATTTTGTTGACATTCCAACTACGGCACTAATCCACATCCAAAAAATTGCTCCGGGGCCACCCATAGCTATGGCAACTGCAACTCCAGAAATATTTCCCATCCCTACAGTTGCTGAAAGTGCAGTTGTTAACGCTTGAAAATGACTTATTTGTCCTGGATCATTCGGATCATCATACTTACCTCGTAATACCTGTATGGCATGCCAAAAATATCTAAAAGGTAAAAATTTAGAAAGTACAAGAAGGTAAATTCCTCCACCTATTAATAACAATAACAAAGGATACCCCCATATAAATGAGGCAAAAGCAGCAATACTATCTTCTATAAATTTCATTTAAATATAACTTCAGAAATGGTTGATTTAACATTCAACTTAATAGACTTTCCAAATATAAGAGCTCTGTTATCTGTTTCGTGACCAGCAGGAAAATTAAATAATACTGGAAAATCAAACTCAGAAACTACATCTAAAACAAGATCTTCAATTGAACCTCCCCAAACTGTCGTATTCTTTTTAATATTACTTATATCACCAATAATTAACCCTTTACAACTGTTAAAATACCCTGCTCTTTTTAAACCCCGTAGCATTCTATCTATATGATATTTGTATTCGCCAATTTCTTCAATAAATAAAATATGCCCATCGGTATTTAATTGGCTTACACTACCCAACATATTTTGTAAAATACTTAAATTTCCTCCTACCAATATTCCTTCTGATTCCCCTATTTTATTGTATCCAGATGAGCTTATTTTATAACTCAACTCTTCACCGAATAAGGCTTTTCTAAAAGTTTCAACACTTTGTTCAGTTTCTTTTGAATCAAATAATAGACTCGTTGCCATCATTGCATGAATAGTTTGAAAACCAAGATTATGAATATGACTGTGAAATGCTGTTATATCAGAATAACCTATAATCCATTTTGGAGATACTTTAAACTTTGTGTAATCTAACTTATCTAAAATACGGCCACTACCATAACCTCCTCTTGCGCACCAAATTGCTTTTATGCTCGGGTTATCTAATGCTTTCTGAAAATCACTTGCACGTTCTTCGTCCGTTCCTGCAAAATGGTTATTTTGATTAAAAACATGATCCCCTATAAAAACTTTTAACCCCCAACTTTCTGCTAATTTTTGTGCTTCACCTATAATTTCATTTCTATTTATTAGTATTCCAGCAGAAGCAACAATCATTATACTGTCACCTTTTTTAAGATACTTCGGTTGGATTAAGCCCATGGTTTTTGAAATTGAATCAATCCTTGTTTGTCCAAAAGACAAAAAAGAAACAAGAGATAAAACTACGAATATGTATTTAATTCGCCTCTTCATATAAATCATTTTTGTAAATGTATCTAAATTCATTGGGGTTTCAAAAATATGTTCAACTTGCTTTTTGTACTTTTGTAACTCAAAAAAATACTTCAAAACAATATTCATGAGTTCTTCTAAAAGATATACTGTTACTGCAGCTTTACCTTACACAAATGGACCAATTCATATCGGTCATTTAGCAGGTGTATACGTTCCTGCAGATATTTATGCTAGATATTTACGGTTAACTGGAAATGACGTTGCATATATATGTGGAAGTGATGAACATGGGGTTGCCATCCCAATGAGGGCAAAAAAAGAAGGTGTTTCTCCTCAGGATATCATCGATAAATATCATGCAATTATTAAGCAATCCTTTATAGATTTTGGAATTTCTTTTGACAATTACTCAAGAACATCCTCTGAAATTCATCATAAGACTGCCTCCGATTTTTTTATAGACTTACATAAAAAAGAGGCCTTTATCGAGGAAGTTACTGAACAATTGTACGATGCAGAAGCTAATCAGTTTTTAGCAGATCGTTTTGTTGTTGGAACCTGCCCAAAATGTGGGTTTGAAGAAAGTTATGGAGATCAATGCGAACAATGTGGAACTAGTCATAACGGAACTGATTTAATAAATCCAACCTCGGCAATAACAGGAAATGTTCCAACAGTTAAAAAAACTAAGCATTGGTTTTTACCTTTAGATAAACACGAATCTTTTTTACGAGAGTGGATTTTAGAAGGACATAAAAATGATTGGAAATCTAATGTTTTAGGTCAAGTAAAGTCTTGGGTAGATGATGGTCTTAGGCCAAGAGCAGTAACTAGAGATTTAGAATGGGGAATTCCTGTTCCTATTAAAGGAGCAGAAGGAAAGGTATTATATGTTTGGTTTGATGCACCAATTGGCTACATCTCTTCAACTAAAGAATGGGCAAAAAAAGAAGGTAAAAACTGGGAAGATTATTGGAAAGATGACAATACAAAGTTGGTTCATTTTATAGGAAAAGACAACATTGTTTTTCATTGTATTATTTTCCCAAGTATGCTAAAAGCACATGGAGGATATATTTTGCCTGAAAATGTTCCAGCTAATGAATTTTTAAATTTAGAAGGGAATAAATTATCAACCTCAAAAAATTGGGCTGTTTGGTTACACGAATATTTAGAGGAATTTCCAAATCAGCAGGATGTTTTACGTTATACTTTAACAGCAAATGCTCCTGAAAATAAGGATAATGATTTTACGTGGAAAGATTTCCAAGCAAAAAACAATAATGAATTGGTAGCTATTTTTGGAAACTTCATTAACCGTGTAGTTGTTTTAACAAATAAGTATTACAATGGTCAAGTACCTATTCCAAACGAACTTTCAGAGATTGATGAAGATATCCTAGATGCCATCAAGGATTTTCCAGGCAGTATTGGGAAGTCTATTCAACGGTATCGATTTAGAGAAGCATCCCAAAAGTTAATGAATCTTGCAAGGTTAGGGAATAAATACTTAGCAGATGAAGAGCCTTGGAAAGTAATTAAATTAGACGAAGAGCGAGTAAAAACCATCATGTATGTTGCTATTCAAATAGCTACTGCCTTGGCAGTAATTTCTGAACCTTTTTTACCTTTCACTTCAAGTAAACTCAAAAAAATATTAAATTTTTCTGAATTAACATCCAATAACTCATGGAATGATGTTTCTAATAAAGAGGTATTGCTCCCAGCAAATCATCAAATAAACCCTGCCGAATTATTATTTTCAAAAATTGAGGATAAAACAGTTACTTTTCAATTGGAAAAGCTTGCAACGACTAAAAAAACCAATGAACAAGAAAATAAGGTTCTAGAACCTCAAAAAGAAACAATAGAATTTGAGGATTTTACTAAATTAGATATGAGGATTGGAACTATTTTAGAGGCTGTAAAAGTTCCAAAAACCAAGAAATTATTACAACTAAAAGTAGATATTGGCATAGACATTAGAACTATAATTTCAGGAATAGCTGAGACCTTTTCTCCAGAGGATGTTATTGGTCAACAAGTAACAGTTTTAACCAATTTAGCTCCAAGGAAGATTCGAGGAATAGAAAGCCAAGGAATGATTTTAATGACTGATACTCCAGAAGGTAAATTAGCTTTCGTAGAACCTGAAAAGAAAGTTAGCAACGGACAACAAATAAGTTAATGCTTAAAATAGCATATCATCCCATATATCAGCACAATTTGCCAGACGGCCACAGGTTCCCAATGGAAAAATATGATTTATTGCCCCAACAATTAATCTATGAAGGAACTTGTGATAAAGAAAATTTCTTTGAGCCTGAAATTCCAAATAACAAGTACTTTTTTATGGTACATGATCCTGATTATGTCTCAGATTTAATGAATATTACACTAAATCAAAAAGCTGCAAGAAAAATTGGGTTCCCGCTTAGTGAAGATTTAATTGCGAGAGAAATGATTATAGCTGATGGAACAATAAAAGCTAGTGAATTCGCACTTAAATACGGAATTGCAATGAATATTGCTGGTGGAACTCATCATGCTTTTACCAATAAAGGAGAAGGATTTTGTATGTTAAATGATCAAGCAATTGGCGCTAGATACTTGCAAGAAAAAAACTTTGCTAATAAAATATTAATTGTTGATTTAGATGTACATCAGGGAAATGGAACTGCAGAAATTTTTCAAAATGATGCATCTGTTTTTACATTTTCAATGCATGGGAAAAGCAACTACCCATTTCATAAAGAAAAGAGCGATTTAGATATTCCTTTAGAAAACGGAACTGACGATCACACATATTTATCAATTCTAAAAGAAGTCTTACCAAAATTAATAACAACAGAACAACCTGATTTTATCTATTACTTATGTGGTGTGGATGTTATCCAAACAGATAAACTTGGAAAACTATCTCTAACTATAGAGGGCTGTAAAGAAAGGGATCGATTTGTATTACAAACCTGTAAAGATTTTTCAATTCCTGTGATGTGTAGTATGGGTGGAGGATACTCTCCTGATATTAAAATTATTATTGAATCACATGCTAATACGTTTAGACTAGCAAAGGAAATTTTCTTCTAACGAAGCCCCAGTTCTTCTCTTAAATATTCATTTTTTAAACTATTCTGACTCCAATAAGGGAGCATTTTTTGTTTTTTTAAAATCGCAGAAGTAGTTCTTTGTTTTCCATCAAATGATGAAGGAAATGTTTCAAACCAACCCATTATTTTATATGGTGCTTTATTTTCAAAAATTATACTCATCGTTCTTTTTAGTTGAGCATACTCAATTTTGTATTCCATTAAATTACCCCCTAATATCTCTTTTTTATTATATGAGGTTAAAGAGGCAGTTCCTTCAAAAGATTGCAGCGGTAAATGTTTCAATTGAATATAATTTGCAGGGGGAATAAATTGAAGTCTTCCTGTTGGCAATAATAATGGATTCATTCGAAGCACGTTAAAAACTTCATCCTCTAGAAATGATCTTTTAATTCTTGTGGTTATGTCCCCTTCTTTTTCAAAATAGGAACGGTGTTCAACTTTATAATCTGTATTAAAAATGAGGTTAAATTGAGTATACATGGTGCCACACCATTCTTGAGAAGACGCAGATACTTTAAGTGATTTTGGGAATTTAGTTCTGTCTATTGGAGTAAATACAGAGTTAAATAAAGAGTAATCATAGACTCCTGTGGTAAACTTTTTTAATTGAATATTCTTTAATATCCATGTTGTTTGTTCGTTTGTATAATACTCATTTTTTACTTGTTTATCTGTCAAAAAATCTTCTGTCACAAAAATACTAATAAGCTGACCAGGATGATTTTCTTGATATCTGTTTTGAGAAACCTCATACACGTTTACCTCTGCTTTACCCTCAGACCAATAAGAATTTGTTGCTACATTATTTTTTTGTGCTAATGCAGTTACCACAAAAAAAGAATAAATTATTAATGAATATTTTAATTTTTTCATAATGAAATATATAGTAAAGATACTTGTTTTAAAAAATTTAGGTAAAATTAAAAATGATTCTTTTCCTAACTTCAAAAATTCGTAATTTGTAGGCCTTATATGTTACATGAATTAAAAGACATCATTCGTTCTGCTAAAATTGCAAAAACTCAAGGCATAAAAACTGTCATAGCTTCTGTGGTTCATTTAGAGGGATCTTCATATAGAAGACCAGGGGTTCGAATGTCTATTCAAGAAAACGGTAAAATGATTGGTGCGGTAAGTGGTGGCTGTGTAGAAAAAGAAATATTACGGCAATCGCAGAGAGTTTTTGAAAGCAATACTCCAACTCTAATGGAGTATGATGGAAGATATCGTCTTGGATGTGAAGGTGTTTTATCTATTTTAATCGAACCTTTTAATCCTACTGATGCATTTTTTGATGCATTTGAACATCAATGCTTGACTAGAGAATCGTTTTCTATCACCTCCTCTTTTTCAAAAGAAAACTCCAAAAGACATCAAGGAGGTTCTTGTTTTACTTTTTCTAAGGGAAAATTTCCTGTATCAAAATTAAGGATAGCTGAAAAATTAGATACATACACGCAAACCATCGATCCAGGGTTCAAATTAATTATTGTGGGTAGTGAACACGATTCCGTTCAATTGTGTAAATACGCCTCTTTAATGGGATGGGAAGTAATCATTGTTGCTCCAATAGATGAAGTAAAAACAATTAATGATTTTCCTGGAGCATCTTGTTATATGGGAATTGACGAAAAGGAATTTGGCAAACTTACATTTGACTCTTTAACTGCAGTGATGATGATGTCACATAGTTATGTAAAAGACTTAAAATATCTTTCTGAAATTCTTGAAACAGAGACAAGCTACATTGGTTTACTAGGGCCGAGCAAGAGAAAAGAAAAATTATTAAATGAGCTAATAGAAAATAATGACTCTATTTCAGAGAGTTTTTTCGACAAAATATTTGGCCCATCAGGAATTAATATAGGGGCAGAAACGCCACAAGAAATAGCTATTTCTATACTTGCTGAAATATTATCTGTTATTAGAAATCAAAAACCCATATCTTTGAGAGATAAACAAATCGGAATTCATCAATGATGCCAAAAACCGCCATACTCATACTTGCTGCTGGAGAATCTAAACGAATGGGTGAACCCAAACAATTATTACCATACAATAATTCTACATTACTACTCCATTCTATTGAACAAGCTAAAAATATAAAATATGCGGATGTATTCATTGTTATTGGAGCTCATTTTGCAGATGTATTTAAATCTATAAGAGGCCAAAAAGCAACTATCCTCAAAAATAATAATTGGGAAGACGGCATGGGAAGTTCATTAAGCAAAGGTATTGAACTTATAAAAAAGAAGAATAATTACGATAGAGTATTGGTTACCTTGGCTGACACACCTTTAGTTAATACTGAACATTACGAAGAATTAATTTCATTGTCAGATGCAACAGGTAAAAGAATCATACTTACAAATTATGACGAAGTCTCTGGTGTTCCTGCAATTTTTGATAAATCATTATTTAATGAGTTATCTCTTTTATCAGATAATGAAGGTGCTAAACCTGTAGTAAAAAAATATAAAAAAGAGGTCTTAAAAATGGATTCTAAAATACCTTTTTTTGATATTGATACAAAAGAGGCTTACCAAAAATTATTGAACTTATCCTAAAATTTTACTCTCAACAAAACCTAACTCTTTCACAAAAGGTTGTTTAAATAACTGATTACCAGTTGCAGCTTTAATTGCGTTTGCAACAGCACCACCTGCAGGAGGAAGACCTGGTTCGCCTAACCCTGTTGGAGACAAATCACTTTCAACAAAATATGTTGAAACCTGTGGGGTTTCATTCATTCTTATTAAACGGTATGTGTCAAAATTAACAGACTGTGGGGTTCCTTCTTCAAATGAAAAATCTCCATACATAGCGTGTCCAATTCCATCAATAACTCCACCCTCTACTTGATTTTTTGCGCCTAGTGGGTTAACAACTATTCCACAATCAACAGCTACAGTTACCTTCTTAACAACTGGCAAACCATTAACCATTTCAACATCTGCAACTTCAGCTACATGAGTGTTATGACTATAATATGCAGAAAACCCTTGATAAATTCCTTCTGAGGATTTACCCCAATTGGATTTTTCAACAACTAAGTTTATAGTCTTCTCCATTCTCTCAGCTGAATACTGAATTCTTTCATCTTTGGTTCCTTTAACATTTTGAAGTAACTCTATGAGAAGTGATGGATGATCTTTACCTAACTCAGATGCTAATTCATTAAAAAAGCTCTGTTCTGCAAATGCTAAAAAATTTGTGTATGGAGCTCTCCAAGCTCCAGTTGTAATTTTACTTTGGTAGTTTGCCGTACTTACTTTATAATTTGGAATACATCCAGCAGGAAAAAAATTAGGTATTAAACCATACATATTTCCATTGATAGCTGCTTCTTTTAGGTGATACCCAGTAATTTTACCATCTTTTATTGAAGCTTTGATTCTGTATTTAATGGCTGGCCTATAGATCCCAGCTGCCATATCATCTTCTCTTGAAAATACAACTTTAACTGGCTTATTTGCTAAACTAGATATTTGAGCTGCCTCTTCTGCAAAATCTCCATAAAGCCTTCTTCCAAATCCTCCTCCCATTCTGGTCATCTCTAGATGAATTTCCTCTGGTTTTCTATCTAGAAGTTTTGAAATTTTACTTGCGGTCCAAGCAGGAGTTTGAATGGGTCCTACTAAATGAACTTTATCTGATGTTACATTTGCATAAAAGTTCATAGGTTCCATACAGTTATGAGGTAAAAAAGGAGATTCATAGGTTCTTTCTATATTTTTATCAGAATTTAAAAAAGCCTTTTCTATATTTCCATCTTCTCTATTCACCTTAAACTTATTGCCATTAAGAATTTTCAATAACTCTTTGTTATGGTCTTTTGTGCTCTCTAGTTTTGTATTGCTGGTCCATTTACAAATCAAAGCCTTCTTTCCCTTCATTGCAGCCCAGGTGTTTGTCCCTAAAACCGCTATTTTATCTCCAAATTTAAGAACGTCTAAAACTCCATTAATCTTTTTAGAGTTTTGAGCATCAAAACTAACAAGTTTTTTTCCAAAAGATGGAGGTCTTAACACAGAAGCATATACCATTTTTTCAGTTACGTAATCTAATCCAAATAGTGGTTTCCCTGTAATAATTTTTTGAATATCTACATTCTTTATGTCTTGCCCAATAATTTTGTAATCCTTCGAATCTTTTAACTCAACATTTTCTGGAACTTCGAGGACTGCTGCTTCTTTAACAACTTCTCCATAACCAAATGAATCTCCATTGGCATTGGTAATTATTCCCTGAGAGGCGGAACAAGAAGAGGGTTCTACACCCCACTTTGAGGCTGCAGCATTAATCAACATTTGTTTAGCTGTTGCTCCTGTTTGACGAAGTGCATCCCAACCAAAACGAATAGACTGACTTCCTCCTGCAACTTGCCTTTGATAATTAACGGGGTCATACAACCCTTGAGATACTGATACCTTTTCCCATGGAACATCTAACTCCTCAGCAATAATCATAGGCATCGATGTTTTTACTCCCTGACCAATTTCTGGATTAGGAGAAAAAATAGTAACATACCCTTCTTGAGAGATTTTTATAAAAGCATTAAAGTCATTAAAATTTAGTTTTGAAATATCAATGGGAACAATTGCATTAGGTTTACATGCATTTAATAAATTAAACCCAATTAGCATACCTCCACTAGCAAGAACAGATGTTTTTAAAAAATTTCTCCTACTAAAACTGATAGATTTTTTTTGAGACTTCGTCATATTATACTGATTTCATTTATGAGTTTTTAGCGGCTAATTCAATCGCTTTTTCTATTCTATTGTATGAGGCACATCTGCAAATATTACCCTGCATAGCTTCTCTAATCTCATCTTTAGTTGGTGAAGAGTTTTCTTTTAAAAATGCAGAGGCTGTCATTATTTGACCAGCTTGACAATATCCACATTGGGGAACATCTATTTCTTTCCAAGCTTCTTGAACTGGATGGGTCCCTTTATCAGAGAGCCCTTCAATGGTTGTAATAGATTCATTTTTTAATGAAGAAACAGGAACAGAGCAGCTTCTAACAGCTGCATTATTTACATGAACTGTACATGCTCCACATTGTGCTATTCCACAACCAAATTTTGTTCCTACTAAATTCAGTTCATCTCTTAAAACCCAAAGGAGGGGTGTATCATTGTCTACATTTACAATAATTTTTTCACCGTTAATGTTTAGTGTATGATTTGGCATAATATATATTTGAAATAATAAAGCATAAGTTAAAAATTTTTGTTTAAACTTTCAAATGTATTTGATAGTTAGCCTTTATTCATAATAATATTTGTTGAATATCCAATTTCATAACCTTTACACAAACACTACGTAAATTTAAAAAATTGATGTATTTAAAAGATTTAGCTTAATTTAGTACCCAAACATTTAAAGAAATAATGTTTTATGAGCTATATTAATTATAACGTTTAATCACACATTGTTTTCTAGTATTTATTTTACAAATCCCAAATAATGAAATTAAAATATTTTATTTATTTATTATTCCTTACTCAGCTGAGTGTTTATAGCCAGGAGCTTCCTCCTATTGAGGTATTTAAACCAAAAGACTATGCTGCAGAAGACCAAAATTGGGGAGTTTCTCAAGGAGATGACAAATCTATATACTTTGCAAACAACAAAGGGCTATTAAGCTATAATGGCTCTAGATGGAAACTATACAAGTCATCAAACTCATCTATCTTTAGATCTGTTAAGGTTATTGGAGACAAAATCTACACTGGTAGTTATATGGATTTTGGATTTTGGGAAAAAAATAAATATGGTACTTTAAAATACTACTCTATATCATCAAATGAAAAAATCTCTTTGGCCGAGGATGAAGAGTTTTGGAATATTTTAGAACTAGATCGTTGGATTCTTTTTCAATCTTTAGATCGCATTTATATTTTTGATACAAAAACAAAATCTACTAATATCATTGAATCGGAGACAGCAATTACAAAATTATATAAGGTACAGGATGAAATTTACTATCAAAAATTTAATCTAGGAGTCTTCAAATACAAGAATGGTAAAGAGGTGCTAGTCTCAAACAATAAAATCTTAAAAGACAACAACATAATAAATATATTCCTAAACAATAACAAATTATTGTTTCAAACAAAAGAACTAGGTTTTTTTACTGAAAGTAATAACAAAAATATTGTTGAGTGGGATATTAAACTTAATAAAAGACTTAAAGAATACAGTGTATACAATAGTTTACAGTTGCAAAATAATGATTTTATACTAGGGACTGTCTCTAACGGAATCATTTATATCAATAAAGAAAAAGAAATAGAATACATCATAGACCAAAGTAAAGGACTAGCAAATAATACGGTACTCTCTTTATTTGAAGATAAGGATAAAAACGTTTGGCTAGGGCATGATAACGGGATCAGTAATATCAATTTTAATGCCCCATTTAGAGCCTACAAAGATGACTTAGGCGTGTTAGGAACGGTATACACAACTTTACTAGATGATAATATTCTATATTTAGGAACAAATCAAGGACTTTTTTATACAACACAGGGCCTCAACGAGCCTTTCAAATTTGTTCAGGGTACAGAGGGGCAAGTTTGGTCACTAAAAAAAATATCGAATACTATATTTTGTGGTCATGATAAGGGCACATTTATATTGGCAAACGGAAAGGTTAAAAAAATACCTGATACCTTTGGAACATGGCTCATTAAGGAGATTCCTGAACAAAAAGACTTACTAATTCTTGGAAGTTATAACGGATTATTCATTTTAAAAAAAGAGAATAATAGCTGGATATTAAGAAATAAAATTAAAGGATTTGATATTTCTTCTAGACACTTAGAGTTTGTTAAGCCTAACGAAATTTTAATAAGTCATGAGCAAAAAGGAGTTTATTTATTAAAAACCGATGAAACCTATGACCAGGTTCTTTCATTCTCTGAAACAGACGTAAAAAAAAGTATCAAATCAAGTCTTACCAAATACAATAATAAAATTTATTATAGTGCTAACGAAGGTGTATTCTATCTAGATACTACTTCTTTAAACTTCAAAAAAGATACTATTTTAAGCGGATTGTATAATTGTACCGATTATATTTCGGGTAAATTGATTAATGCAAACAACAAATTATTTTCATTTACAAACGATAATATTTCATATGTTCAAAAAGAAAGGTTAACCAATAATTATGAATTGTTTTCAATCCCTATGCCAAATAACGTAAGAGAAACAAAAGATGGGTATGAAAACATCCTTTACATAGAAAAAGACAAATATCTAATTGGAACCACAAGTGGATACATCATAACTGATTTAACGTCAAAGAATACATTTAACAATACAATTAAGATTGATGAAATTACTGCTAATTCAATTGAAGGAAAGGAAAAACCCTTAGGTTTAAAAGATTACGGTTCACTTAAAAATAACATCAATCATATAAAAATTTCTTTTAGTGTATCAAACTACAGTAAATACCTTCCATCTCTTTTCCAATACAGGTTAAAGGGTTTTAATAAAAACTGGAGTGATTGGACGTCAAAATCTGAGGTATACTTTGAAAATTTACGACACGGTGAATATGAATTTGAAGTAAAAGCAAAACTTGGAGCTGAGGAAATTTCAAGCCATGTTAGCTATTCATTTACGATAGCAAAGCCCTGGTACTTGAGAACATCATCGTTAGTTATTTATTTTTTCTCAGCAATTCTTCTATTAATTATTATTAATATACTTCATCGAAATTATTTTAAAAGCAAACAAGAAAAAATACTCAAACAGAAAGAAAAAGAATTGGAAATAAAGCAACTGGAAAACGAACAACAGTTGATGCACTTTAAAAATTTAGATTTACAAAAAGATATTGATTCTAAAAACAGAGAATTGGGACTTTCTACCATGAACCTAATAAAAAGAAATGAATTATTAGGAACCATAAAAAAAGAACTAGGCGGAACAAAAAAAATAGAAGATATTTCAAATGTTGTTAAGCTTATTAACAACAACTTAAATACCTCGGACGATTGGAAATTATTTGAAGAAGCTTTTAAAAATACCGACAAAGGCTTTATGAAAAAATTAAAAACTGAACACACAAACCTAACTTCAAATGACCTAAGACTATGTACTTATCTTAGATTAAATTTATCATCAAAAGAAATTGCACCATTGTTAAATATTTCTATACGAAGTGTAGAAGTAAAGAGGTATCGTTTAAGAAAAAAGATGAATCTACCTCACGAAGCAAGTCTTAGCAGTTATATTTTAGAAATATAGTTCAATAAAAACCCATACAACAACTATACAATCACAATATATAATAAGTATATTCTAATTACTCAGACCAACAATCGATTGATTTGCCTACGAAATTTGAAAAATATTAAATTACATCATGATGTATATTTTTTATTGAGGTAGTTTTTATTGATTTCATTAATTCATCGCTTAACTTTAACGGATAAACAAATTGAAAATTCATGAGAAAACTCATAATTCTAATTTCATTTACTTTAGTTACTAACTTAGGCCTTGCCCAGAACTTTAATGTTAAGGGTGTAGTTACTGATGTAATCTCGGGAGAAACTCTCCCAGGAGTAAATGTTATTGTAAAGAACTCCCAAAAAGGAGACGTCACAGATTTTGATGGAAATTACAAAATTTCCGCTGTTCCCAGAGGCTCTATTTTAGTGTTTAGTTATTTGGGTTACCAAACTAAAGAGGTAGTAGTAGATAAACAAATTATTAATACAACCTTAGAAGAAAGCTCTGAAGCTTTAGACGAAATTGTTGTTATTGGTTATGGAACTCAACGAAAAAAAGAAGTTACAGGAGCCGTATCTGTTGTAGGTAGTGAAACTATTGAAAACTTAAAACCGACTCGTATAGAACAAGCGCTTCAGGGACAAGTTGCTGGTGTTAACATTACAGCTTCGTCTGGTGCACCTGGTGCAGCTTCTAATATTCGTATTAGAGGTATCTCAACAAACGGAAATAACAACCCTCTCATACTAGTTGACGGTAACGTTATTGAAGACTTAAGTGTGGTTAACCCTTCAGATATCGAATCAATCAACGTTTTAAAAGATGCTACTGCCGGAATCTATGGTGTTAGAGGTGCGAACGGTGTTATTTTAATTACCACAAAATCAGGTAGAAAAGATACTGACTTTAAAGTAGTATTAAATTACTACACTGGTTTTCAACAAACAACTAGAAAAATTCCATTACTTAATGCTACAGAATATGCATTATTAGCTAACGAAGCTTTTGCTGCAAATGCTGAAACAATTCCTTTCCCTAATGTAGGTTCTTTAGGAGAAGGAACTGACTGGCAAGACGAAGTATTTAAAAATGCTTTAGTTAAAAGTATGGATTTTACCATCAATAAAGGAACTGAGAAATCTTCCTACTCTTTAGGGGCTTCTCACCTAGACCAATACGGAATTGTTGGTGCTGGTAAATCAAACTTTAAAAGAACTACTTTGAAGTTTAACTTTAGTACTGAAATATTAAAAAACCTAAAATTAACAACATCATCCATATTTACAAATACAAAAAGAAAGTCTTTGTCTGAAAATGCTTTAGGATCTGTATTATTTAACGCATTAAACATGCCTGCAACTACATCTGTTAAAGATGATCTTGGGGCTTATTCATTAGCACCCACTACTGGAGTTGGTATTGAGGTAATTAATCCAATAGCTCAAACGGAAAACACATTTAACGAAGGAATTGTTGATAAATTTTCAGGAGGATATGGACTTAATTACAAAATAACAGATTATTTAAGCGCAGAGTCTAGATTTCAATTTAATTATGCCGCAGTAAATTCTAAATTTTATTCTCCAGAGGTGTATTATGGGGGAGGAAAAGTGTTTAATTCAGTTAATAATTTAGCTGCTCTTACAGATGACATAAATAACACTACCGTTGGGGAGTCTAAACAAGAATTTAAAGATTATACATTTGACTCTTTTATAAAATATGAAAGAGTATTTAATGAAGTTCATGATCTTAAGGCCTTACTTGGAATGTCTGTTTTTAGGTCTCAAGGCGTAAACTTAAGAAATGTGTTAGGTTTTGGAGCTAATGGAACTTCATTTAGTGAATATTCAGTTGCTGGCTCAGATAGGTCTCAAGATAACCTTGCACTTGCAAATAGATCAAGACGTTTTTTTGACAGCAGACTATTATCCTATTTTTCTAGATTACAATATTCTTATGACGGAAAATATCTTTTATCTGCTGTGATAAGAAGGGATGGATCGTCAAATTTTGGCCCGCAAAATAAATTTGGATTTTTCCCTACAGGTTCTGTTGGATGGATTGCTTCTGACGAATCTTTTCTTGAAGATAGCTCAACAATTAACTTCTTAAAATTTAGAGCTAGTTATGGTATTATTGGTAACGATAGAATTGCCTCTTTTAGATACCTTTCTTTAGTAAACGGTGAAGGAGACTACGTCTTTAACAATCAGATTAATTATGGTCAAGCTTTAGGATCTACTGCAAATCCTGAAATAAGATGGGAAAAACAAAAACCTTTTGATGTTGGTGTAGACATTGGACTTTTTGATAAAGTAGATATCACCGTAGATTATTTCAATAAAAAAACAGAAGATTTACTAGTACAACCTGAAGTTTCAGGAATTCTTGGTGCCACTGCTCCGGGAGGAGGAGGTCCTCTTGTAAATGCTGGTACGGTTGAAAATGAGGGTGTTGAATTTTCCATCAACTATAAAGAAACTATCGGAGAAGATTTTAAATTTAATATCAACTACAATTTTACAACTCTTAAAAATGAAGTGTTATATGTAGGTAGTGACACAGGAATACTTCAAGGTGGTGGCTTTGGTGTTGGCCAAGAACCACCATCTAGAATGGAGGCTGGTTTTCCAATAGGATATTTCTACGGGTTACAAACAAATGGTTTATTTCAAAATCAAGCTGAAGTAGATGCTCATGCAACTCAAGCTAATGCAAATCCTGGAGATATCCGATTTGTAGATCAAAATGAAGATGGGCTAATAAATGGAGATGATAGGGTTAATTTAGGAGACCCTATACCAAGTATAACTATGGGACTAAACTTCTCTTTTGATTACAAAAGATTTGATTTTAACATGTATGCTTTTGCGTCAATTGGAAATGAAATTGTAAGAAACTATGAAAGAAACCAACCTCTTACAAATAGATCGGTTTATTTCTTAGATAGATGGACTGGAGAAGGAACAAGTACAACTTTCCCTAGAGTAACTACCGGCTCAACTAGCAATACCATTTTTTCAGATTTTTATGTAGAAGATGGATCATTTGCAAGATTACAGAATATCCAATTAGGGTATTCATTTAGCGATGATAGTTTAATGGGAACAGGTATAGATAAGTTGCGTTTTTACTTGTCTGCAAGTAATTTAGTTACCCTAACAAAATATAGAGGATTTGACCCAACTACCTCAAACGGAGCTCCAATTGGAGGAGGTATTGACCAAGGATTTTACCCATCTCCAAAAACTTTTTTAATAGGGTTTAATGTTAATTTTTAAAATGAAAAAAATGAAAAAATTATACATAAAAATTTCAATAATTATTATTACCATCACAGGATTAGCATCTTGTAGTGATGACTTTGTTAACGTAGATTCTAACGATGTTAACTCAGAAGACTTTTTTAATTCAGAAGAAGATTATCAAAATGCATTAATTGGTGCCTATGATCTCTTACAGTCTACCTATATTAATGTTATGTTGGGAGAAATAGCTTCAGACAATACATTGGCTGGAGGTGAGAGCGCTACTGATGTTATCGGAATCCAAGAAATAGATGACATGATTCATACGCCAGTTAACTCTAACTTAAGAGATCTTTGGGGTTGGATGTATGGTGGTGTAAACAGAGCCAACTTTATCTTAGAGTTTCAAGACAAAATAGATTTTTCAGGAAAAGATCAAGTCATTGCTCAAGCTCGTTTTTTAAGAGCTTACTACTACTTTGAATTGGTAAAGTGGTTTGGAGATATTCCTTTAGCAATCGACAAACAGATTCTATTTGGAGAAGAAAGTAGTTATGAAAGAAGTCCTGCTTCTGAGGTATACAGTCTTATAGAGCAAGATTTAATTTATGCAGCTGATAAACTACCTTCTGTTCCTGCAGAAACAGGAAGAGTAACTAAAGGTGCTGCGCAAGCATTATTAGGTAAAGCTTATTTGTATCAAGATAAATTTAGTGAAGCTGCTCAAGAATTAGAAACTTTAATTCAATCTGGAACATATAGTTTAGTAACTGACTACAATACTATTTTTGAAGAAGAAGGAGAGAATAATGTCGAATCTGTTTTTGAAGTACAATACACAGACTTAGAAGGAGCAGGATTTGGTTGTCTTCAGTGTAGTGAAGGTAATATAGCTGTAGGGTTTAGCGGAGTTAGAAACTATGAAGGTCCAAATTTCACATCCGGATTTAGTTTCAATGTTCCTGTTCAAGAAGCATACGATGCTTTTGATAATGACGATCCAAGAAGAGATATTGCCATATTAGATATTAATGCATGGGCGGCTTCAACTGGAGCCACATTTGGTACTGGCTATGAACACACAGGATATTTTAATAGAAAATATATTCCAAGAACAAGAAGTAGTGAAGCTTTGGCTGATCTAAATCTTACAAACCCAAATAACTACAGAGCTATCCGTTATGCAGATGTATTGTTAATGGCAGCTGAAGCAAACAATAGAGGAGGTCTTAATGAATCTAAAGCACAAGATTATCTCAACCAGGTAAGAAGACGTGCTTTCGGAGATGAGCTACATGACGTTACTGCTTCAGGGTTATCACTTACAAATGCCATTTATCTTGAAAGAAGACTAGAATTAGTAGGAGAAGGACATCGGTTTTTTGATTTAGTTAGAACCGGAAAAGCAGCTCAAGAAATTAATGGCTTTCAAGAAGGTAAACATGAATTATTCCCAATTCCAGCCATTGAAATTCAATTAGCTGGAAATGTATGGGCTCAAAACCCTGGATACTAAAATTAATATGATGATAAACATGAAAAAAATAATCAAGTCAATTTTAATCATGATCATGATTATAAGTTGTACAGATAGTAGAGATTTAGGATTTCTAGAGGAAGTAGCAATACCCTCAAACGTAAGTGCTTTATTTGACATTACTCAAGATAACTCTGGGCTAGTGACAATAACTCCCTCTGGAGAAAGTGCTAATGTCTTTGAAATAAATTTAGGGGACGGATCAGAAATAGTTACTTTAAACTCAGGAGAGAGCACAGAAAAAATATATTCTGAAGGAAGCTATACAATATCCATCACGGCATATAACATAGTAGGTGATTCTACTGAAGTTAGTCAAACTTTAGTTGTTTCCTTTCTAGCTCCACAAAACTTAGAGGTTGGTATAGAAAATGACGCTTCAATATCTAAGCAAGTTAATGTAACCGCCACTGCGGACTTTGCTACTACCTACGAATTCTATTCTGGGGAACCAGGAGTTGAGCAACCTGTAGCTATCGCAAATATTGGTGATGAAATCTCTTATGGCTACCAGACACCAGGTGTTTACTCTGTTAGAGTTGTAGCTAAAGGTGGTGCTATTGAAACAACAGAATATGCTGTAGATTTTGAAGTTACTGAAATAGTATTCCCTTTAAGTGCAGCACCAACACCTCCTAACAGAAATGATTTTGATGTTGTTTCTGTTTTTAGTGATGTTTATACAAATGAAACATTAAATGAACTTCCTACCTCATGGTCTTCAACTAGTTTTGAAGCCACTACTATTGGTTCAGATAACATTTGGAAGCTTACAAGTCTAGATTTCTTAGGAATAGTTACAAACTATGATACTGGAATAGATGTTTCCGAAATGGAAAAATTGCACATAGATTATTGGTTGCCAGAAGGTGCAACTAACGAGTTACTTGTAAAAATTGTGAATACAGTTGATGGTGGTGAAGATGTAGAATCACTCGGAGCCCCACAAGGTGGTTCATGGCAAAGTATAGAAATAGATCTTACTGCTTTTGATGACGGAAACTTAGCCAATAAAGAAAAAATTACACAGTTACTTATAGATTCTGATGGGGTAACACCAGTTGCTTACATAGACAACTTCTACTTTTACAGAGAGAGTACAACTTCATCTTTTGATGATGGATTGCTTAATAACGGAGATTTTGAAGGTGGAAGCGATTCTTGGATTGTAGGAGTTAATGATGCTGCACCAGCGCCAGTAGTAACAGTTGCAGGGAACACATATTATTCTGTGAATGTAACATCGGCAGGAAATGTGTATGATGTTAATGTAAGTCAAAAAGTTGAGATTATTCAAGGAAATAGCTACACACTAACTTTTGATGCATGGTCCGATGTAAATAGGTCTATTGTAGCAGGTGTTGGGCTTAGTGCAAATCCATGGTCTAATACTGGAGCCCCACTAAATATTACCACAACAAGAACAACGTATAGCTTCACTTATTTAGAAGTAGGTTTTGGAGCACCTGATGCAAGAGTTTTATTCGATATCGGTGGTGCTGTTGGTCTTGTGAATATAGATAATGTTTCCCTAGTTCTTGGAGCTGGAAATCTTTTAACCAATGGAAATTTTGAAGCTGGTAGCGCTCCTTGGATTGTAGGTGTTAACGATGCTGCTCCTGCACCAGTTGTAACAGTAGCTGACAACACATACTACTCTGAAAATGTAACATCAGCAGGAAATGTATATGATGTCAATGTGAGTCAAAAAGTGGAAATTATTCAGGGTAAAACCTACTTTTTAACATTTGACGCATGGTCAGATACAAACAGATCTATTGATGCGGGAATCGGATTAAGTGCAGATCCTTGGTCTAATGATAAAGAAACTATTCAAATAACACCAACAAGAACAACCTTCACATTAACACTAGATTCGTCTGGTTTTGGAGCATCGGATGCTAGAGTATTATTTGATATTGGAGGAGAAGTAGGAGAAGTGAATATCGATGATGTATCATTATCAATGAATTAAAAATGAAAACAATGAAAACATTTAAAAAAATTATTGGACTGTTTATATTGAGTCTTTCTCTCTTTACAAGTTGTCAAGACGAAGACCAAGAGTTTGGTGTATTAATAGCACCAACTAACATTACTTTAAATTATGAAGTGCTAGGTCAAGACGCAGACAACCCTAATGGAGACGGATCAGGAATTGTTAATTTTTCAGCAAGTGCAGATGATGCCATAACTTACATCTACAGCTTTGGTGATAATACTGACAATGCATCAGCTCCTAGTGGAAATTCTAGCCATAGATTTACCAGAACAGGATTAAGTTCATACAATGTAACAGTAACAGCATCAGGTCTTGGTGGAGTTACCTCATCTAAATCTATAAATATCGAGGTGTTTAGTGCATTTGATGATATTGAAGCAAAATCTTTTTTAACAGGAGCACCAATAAGTCAAGACTCTGATGGTGTAGATGTTATAGATATTAGTTCACCAGCTACTAAAACATGGTACTTGGATGATTCTAAAACTGGTCACTTAGGTGTTGGACCGTCTTTAGCATTTGATATTCAAATTTATGGAGCCCCAAGAGAATATTACTATCCAAGTTTCTTTTCGGCAGCTCCAGGAACTTTTTGTGGTAACGATGGAGATTGTTTTTGTGATGATGAATTAATATTTACGTTAAATCCTGACGGAAGTATGGATTATCTATTAGACAACAAGGGAACAACCTTTTTTAATGGTAATGCAGCTCATCAAGCTATAGCTGGTGGTGCAGGTGGAGGTGATGCGTGTCTAGATTTTGATACTTCAACGGTTAGTAATGTCTCTTTTGCACCTGGCTCTGAAGATTGGAGCTTGGTAGCAGACCCTAGTTTTGAATCAAGAGGAACTCAAATGAACTTTTCTGATTCAGGATTTATGAGTTATTACGTTGGATCTTCTAGTTATGAAATTATTGAAATAACAGAAACAGAATTATATGTTAGAACTTTAGATGCTGCAGATCCAAATTTAGCATGGTATCATAAATTTACATCTACTCCTGGTGGGGGTGATTCAGATGATGAATATGTGTTCACAGATTTAGTATGGGAAGATGACTTTAATACTGATGGTGCACCAGACTCATCTAAATGGACTTATGATTTAGGAACTACAGATATTTTTGGTAATAATGGTTGGGGGAACCAAGAAGCTCAAAGTTATACTGATAATGCAGAAAATGTGATTGTAGAGGGCGGATCTTTAAAGATTACAGCAAAGAAAGAAGGAAATGATTATACTTCTGCAAGAATCAAAACTCAGGGGCTATATGATTTTACATACGGTAGAGTTGAAGTAAGAGCAAAACTTCCCTCAGCACAAGGAACCTGGCCTGCTATTTGGATGTTAGGATCTAATCACCCAACTGTTGGATGGCCTTCTTCTGGAGAAGTAGATATTATGGAACAAAGAGGAAACGATAAATCATATGTAGAGGGTACATGTCACTGGTATAACACAGCAGGGTCAAATAATGCAAGTTATGGTGAAACCACTTCTATAGAAAACCCTTCCACAGAATTTCATTTATACACTTTAGAGTGGACTGAGGATGCTATTAAGATATTTTTAGATGATGTTAAGTATTATGAATTACCAAATTCTGCAGACTTACCGTTTAATGCAGATTTCTACTTAATTCTAAACGTTGCCATGGGAGGAACTAATGGTGGAGATATCGATCCTGCATTTACTCAGGATACAATGGAAATAGATTATATTAAAGTTTTTCAATAAATTGTTGTCAAACAACATAGCATTTTAGATTAATAATGTAACCCCATTAAAAAAGTCTTGAATACCAGAGCGTTCAAGACTTTTTTAATATTTCGGATCTTAATATTATGAAAATAATAGCAGTAAAAGCTCTGCTTTTATGAGTAATAGTCTGTTACAAATAATAGAATAAATACTATTAACTATACAGTTTATCCTTTCACCTATACAATACTACAACAGCAACTCTAATTTACCTGTAAAACTATTAGATTTCATTTCAGGTTTCCCCATTGTTAAAAGG
>Ga0228639_1000192_pt1 | contig 27728 bp, 22 predicted proteins | sample 50DmetaG_FD_190532 | JGI IMG/M metagenome (GOLD analysis project Ga0228639, IMG submission 190532) | Seawater microbial communities from Monterey Bay, California, United States - 50D | ecosystem: Environmental > Aquatic > Marine > Coastal | place: USA: California | collected 2016-10-18
TTACATGGGGATGACCTATTCATCAATTTACAATAATTTATTTATCTCTTGTAGAGAAAATGAACCGTCAGGAACTACCACCGAAGAAGAAGTTTTTAAATTGAACTTAGGTACTTATCAGCTAATGCGAAAAAATACATCTCCAGGTGGATTCATCACTAAACAATTAACCATTATTAATGATACATTAGTTTCTATTGGGGGAACTGAATTTAAATTTTATGACACAAACTTTGAATACATTGGTAACCAAACTTATGGAAATAATTTTACGCTAAGTAAATTTGGAATTGCAACACATAATAATGACACCTATATTATCGGTGGATATCGTGTTGACGGTCCTTCTCGAGAAAATAAAAAAATTCGAAAACTAAAAGGTGATATTACTAGTAATCTATTTGAGGAATTTATAAACACTCCCGAAACTATGATTGGCGCCAGTGGAGCAGTAGTTAACGAAAGGTTACACGTATTTGGAGGTGCTTTATATGAAGACTTTGAAGCAACTAATAAGATATTTATCTATCCTCTAAATAACCCTCAGGCTTATGAAGAGCTTAGTATGACAGTAAAAGCAGATGTTACTTTTGCTCATACATACGGCGAAATGATTCTTGTAGCTGGACATAAAGGACTGTATACTGGTGAAAAAACATCTTTTATAGGGATATTTGACACTACTACCAATATGTTTGAAGAAATTGAAACCAACCTAGACAGTGAAGGTGGCAGAAAAGCTATTCATCAAATGATTGTAAAAGATGATAAAATTATTGTACTATTTGGACATAAGGCAGGTGCAGCATTACCTCAATCTAAGTGGTCAATATTATCTGCGGATCTGCTGAAAGATTAAAATTGAATTGAAAAAATTATGAAAAAGATGTATTATGCTTTTTGAAGAGAACTTCTATATTTGTTAACCGTTATTGATGATAATAATTTACACCCTAAAAATTAATTAGTTATAGAATTAGAAGTTCTCATACAAAAATGTTGCAAACAAAATTTGAGTGCACAAGCGAAACTTTACAGCTTGTTTGCTGATAAATTATTCAATGTGTGCCTAAAATATTCTAGAACCCCTGAGGATGCTCAAGACACGCTCCAAGATAGTTTCATGGTGATTTTTAAAGACATTAAAAAGTTTAAACATAAAGGATCTTTTGAAGGTTGGGCAAAAAGAGTTACAGTAAATGTTGCTTTGCAAAAATTTAGAAAAAAATCTATTATAAAATTTGATGATATTGAGGAAAGCAAAATACCAGATGAAAAAGTATATGTGGATGTTGAGGAAAAAGAGATTAGCCTTAACTTTTTGCTTTCTTTAATAAATAAATTACCTCCTCAATATCAACTAATATTTAATTTATATGTGTTAGACGAATATACACATAAAGAAATCTCAGAGATCCTAGATATTTCAGTTGGCACCTCAAAGTCAAATTTATCTAGAGCTAGAAAATTATTAAAAAAAGAAATTGATGCTATTAAAAAACTACAATTATGAGTAAAAACATAGATAAGTTATTTAAAGATAAGTTTAAAGAGTCTAAAGCAAGTGCACCAACAGAGGCTTGGCCAATAATTGAAGCCAAACTAAAAAAGGTAAGGAATATTCGACTCGGATATATGTTTAGTGTACTAGGTGTCTTAAGCTTAATTAGCTTTATGCTGTTTTCTACGCTTACTGAAACCTCCCCTTCAAAACCTCTGCACAAAAACACATCTCTAAAAAAGGAAGTTATATTAAAGGATAACAATGTTAATGAAATTGATTCAAATAAAAGTAATCTTCCTGTTTCTATACCTCATGAAGATTCAAAAAAATTGTATGCAACTATTGCTACAAAAAAAGAATCAAAAAATAATATGACCCAAGAAAAAACTGCTTTTTTTGAAAAAAAGTTTAAGGATACAGTTATTGAAAAACAAGTAAAAAAAATTGACTCACTAGTTAATAATCTTGACAATTTAGTAGAAGATTTGAAAAATGATCTCAAGAAAGAAAAGAAAAAACTTCTTAAGAAAAAAGACTCTATTGAGATTGAAAAATTTAATAAAGAAAAACGTAGAAGATGGAATGTTATTCCTGTTTTTGGAATTTTAAATTCGGGGAGATTGTCAAAAAATGTTACAACACTTGGAACAACAAGAGCAGTAACTTATCCTAACGAATATTTTGATGATAACAAATCTTCAGGTTTAATATCTAGCACTTACGGTTTTAATGTTGTGTTTAGAGCCACTAATAGAATTTCTATTCAAACAGGTGTTTTTGCAAAAGAGTTACGTTTTCTCACTGAAGACTTATTTTTATCGGAATTCATCCCGGATGTAAATCCAACTAATATTATTTACAATCCAGGAGTCGAGGTTCGATTTTCAAATACACCTGAAATAGGAGGCTCTGAAAGTGCTAGCTTAGCACAAACCATTGTTTATATGGAAATGCCTTTTGAATTAAAATATAGAATGTTTGGAGATTCAAAATTCAATACAAATGTTGTTGGTGGATTTAGTTTTCTTTATTTAAACAAAAACGAAATTCGAGCAAAAACAAACACGTCTTCTAGAAAAATTGGCAAGGCAAGTAATTTATTAACAACAAGTACTTCGCTAAATATTGGATTAGATATTGAATATCATCTTTCTAAACGTTTGGTGTTTAATTCAGCTGTCATGTATAAAAAACATTATAATACCTATAAAGACTTCAATAACGAATACTCACCCTATAATGTTGGAATGCATGTTGGAATTGGTTATAAATTTTAATCTCTTACATAGAACACAACTGAATTTCCAAGATTAATAAAAAAAATGAAAAATGAAAAAAATGAATTTGCTGCTTGCATTTATAGTCTCTCTTGCATTGCTATCTTGCTTTGAAGACAACGTCGACTTTGCATCAGCAATACAAACGGATAATCAATTTCCTACACCTGATGCTGAATTCACAATAAATGGAACAGACTATTCTATTTCTAATGGATATATAACATCACCAGATGATGGAACAAACGGAAGTAATTACAAAATTATATTATTAAATGGAGCTTTGAGGGCCAAAAGTTATCGTGGATTTACTTGTTGTTATATAATAGGAACAAATCAGTCAGTAATTTTTAATATTACATCAACTTCTGCTACAGAATTAGCTGAAGGAACCTATCCTTTCGAGTTAACTACAGATCCCTCTCTTAATGGAGTAAGGATATCAACAAATATGGTAGTTCCATTCGGCTATACTGTACAAAGTGCAGACGTCATAAGTGAAAATCAAATTAATTCTGGAAGCTTAACCATACAAAAATCAGATGATGTTTATACTATAGCAAATATAGATTATGATGAATATACCTTAACCTATTCGTTTGAAACTCTTAACTCAGGTACTGTAACTGGTAGTTTTGTTGGAGTCCTGCAACCTGTTAAAGATAATTCAGACTAATATTACCCCTTTTAAAAAAGGTGCAACAAAAACGTTTGTAAATTAAACAAAGACACCTACGCATATAAAGAGGTAATCATCATAAAAGGTTAAACCTATAAATGGCATAATCGTCTACTGAATTTCAAAAACTTCAGTAGACGATTCTATTTTAACAGTGTAGACTCCTTTAGGCAAGAAATATGTGCCATTTTTAGCAGCTTTTAATGACTGTTCTTTGAACTTTTTTAAATAGGTTTTTCTTCCTTTTTCAGAAAAAGAAAGATCATAACTAAACTCATTAAAACCTTCATCTGAATCTTTAACTATTGAAGCTACAAGTAACTCTTCTTTAAATATATTTATTGTTACTTTTCTTGAACTATCTAAATAATATGGAATTGAAATTTTTGGAATGAATGGTGATGACCATCTCCCCCATGAATTCCCCCATGATCTATTTTTTTTAATTGTTGAAATTGGAAAGATATGTGCTTCTTTTGCCATGACCTCTGAGGTCATCATTTGAAGTGGAGCAATAGTTGCTTTATATAAACTCCTTCCATGTGTTCCTAGTATTAAATGTTTAGCTGAAGGCTGAATAACTAAATCATGAACGGCTACATTGGGCAATCCTTTATGAAAAGGGAACCACTCTTTACCTTCATTAAAAGAAGCGTAAGCCCCATTGTCTGTTCCAACGTATAATAAATTTGGATTTTCAGAATCTTCACGAATTACGTTTACTGGTGATGTTGGAATATTATTAGAAATATTCGCCCAAGTCTTTCCATAATCATCCGATCTGTAGACATACACGGTAAAATCATCTGATCTATATCCATTTAATGTTACATATACTCGTTCTTTTTTATGCTGGGAAGCAATAACCCTACTTACCCACAAATCTTTTGGAAAAGAGTTTGAAATACGCTCCCAGGAGCCTCCTCCATTTTTAGACACATGAACGAAGCCATCGTCTGAACCTGTATATAGTAATCCAAATTGAAATGGAGATTCAGATACGGTAGTTAATGTTCCATAAGCAACATTCCCTTTTTTCCCTCCTGTAGTTAAATCATTGGAAATAGCTACCCAAGAATCACCTTTATCTAAACTTCTATGTAATTTATTACTCCCTAGGTATAAAATATCTTGGTTGTGTTTAGATAAAAGAATTGGGGTTTGCCAATTAAATCTATAAGGTGCTTCCCCTAAAATATGTTTCGGTTGAATATAGGTTCTTTCTCCTTTATCTCTATCCAATCTAAAATAATTTCCAAATTGAGAACCCGTATATACTATCGATGGATTTCTATCATCTACTTGAACTTGCATTCCGTCACCCCCCATGATTGATGTATATGGATTTTGACCTGTTTGATGCCATCTATTGTTCATTTTAGCATTGTGAGTTGCTGTCCAGACACCATTATCTTGCAAACCTCCATAAACATTGTATGGTTTTTGATTGTCTGCATAAATAGCATAAAACTGCCCTACCGATGGCGAATTTAATTTAATCCAATGCTCGCCATCATCATAAGAAATATTTAACCCTCCATCGTTACCTTCTACTAAATGACCTTTCCTTGTTGGATTTACCCATAATGCTTGGTGGTCTGAGTGAACATTTTCTTTTCCTATAGAAGTAAACGTTTTTCCTCCATCTTTAGATCTTAAAATAGGAACTCCTAAAACATATATTGTGTTTTTATCTTGAGGGTCTACACGAATTTCCCCAAAATAATACCCATAAGAATAATACAATCCTTCAATATGACTTTTATGAGTTTTACTCCATTTCTTCCCTCCGTTTGTTGTTATAAAAACCTCAGCCCCTTCAACCGGAGTATCAAATAACATAGAGTTTGCATCTTCCAAATACTTCGCTAAATCGATTGGTTTTACAGTCCCTTTTGAAACCATATTTTTGACCGTCTTAGCATTATATTTTTTTTGAAAACGATTTGCTCTCAGGTAAGTATTTAAGTTTTTATCAGTTAATGTTAAGAATTCTTCTGTAGACATTTTCTTAAAATCTTCTTTTGTTAACCCGTTTGAAGATTTTTTTTCCTTCTTTTCAGACTTTCTTCTAAACTGACTGTCATGAATAGCATAGACTGTATTTTCGTCATAAATCGAAAGTCCTATTCTTCCTACACCATTCCCTTTTCTAAAACCATTATTAACAGAAATATTTTCCCAAGTATCTCCTGCGTCTGTACTTTTATAAATTGCAGAATTATTACCGTCTCCATCAAAATTCCAAGCTTTCCGTTCTCTTTCCCAAGAAGCAGCATACATTACATTAGGATTTTCTGGAGCAACTACCACATCAATAATTCCAGTACTACTATTAATAAATAATGTTTTACTCCATGTTTTTCCACCATCTATTGTTTTAAAAATCCCTCTTTCTTCGTTTGGTGAGTACAAATGCCCTATCACCCCTACAACTACTTCTTCAGGGTTATTTGCATTTATTATAATTCTACTTACATGATGAGAATCTGGTAATCCAACGTGCTCCCATGTTAACCCTTGGTTGTCAGATTTTAAAACTCCTATCCCTGCATAGGAAGAGCGTGATGAATTTTTTTCACCTGTTCCAACCCAAATAGTTCCTTTCTTCCAGTCTACAGCAATATCTCCAATATTCTGGGTAGGACTGTTATCTAATACTGGTTTGAAAGAAGTTCCATTGTTTTTGGTATACCATAAACCACCTGACGCATACCCTACGTAAAACTCTGTGGGGTCATTTGGGTTTACATCAATATCTGCAACACGACCACTCATAATTGTTGGCCCAATATTACTAAAAGGAATATTTTTAATGATTGATGTATTTTCAAGGGCTTGCTTTTCTTGAAGTGATTTCATTACAACTTGTGAATCTGTAGCCGATTGTTGAGCTGAAACACTTATAATAATTAATAGAAAGAAAACTCTAATAATGGATTTCATGATATATGGATTTTAAATATAAAATAGTCTTTATCAAAAATAACGAATAATTTTATGTGTACCTTTTAGAACATGTAAAATATTCTGCCTTTTAGCATGAGGTCCAAAAATCGTGCTTACGATTAAACGGCGTACATTTGCATTAATATTCAGAGAAAACAATGTAGTTTTCTCTTAAATTTTATCGATGTCGTTTAAAGATTTAGGATTGAAAGATGCTCTTTTAAGGGCTATTAAAGAAAAAGGATACACAACCCCTTCACCCATACAAGAAAAAGCAATTCCACATATTTTAGCAGGAAAAGACGTACTTGCTTCTGCTCAAACAGGTACAGGAAAAACAGCTGGATTTACACTGCCTGTTATACAATACTTGTCAGAAACAAAACATCCAAAATATAGACCAATTAGAGCCTTAATCTTAACCCCAACAAGAGAATTAGCTGCTCAGGTGTATGACAATGTTAAGGAATATAGTTCCTATTTAAATATAAAATCTACAGTTATTTTTGGTGGGGTAAAAGCAGCTTCTCAAATAGCTACATTAAGAAAAGGTGTTGATGTTTTGGTGGCAACGCCAGGAAGACTTTTAGATTTACATAATCAAAAAGTGATCTCTTTTAAACGCGTAGATGTCTTCGTTTTAGATGAAGCAGATCGTATGTTAGATATGGGTTTTGTGAGAGATATTAATAAGATTATTAGTTACATGCCGTCAAAAAGGCAAAATCTACTATTCTCAGCTACCTTTTCTAAGGAAATCAAGCAACTTGCACAAAATCTATTGAAAAATCCTGTAATGGTAGAAGCTGAACCTGAAAACTCAACTGCCGAAATGGTAAATCAAAAAGTATATCGGGTTAATAAAAAACAGAAAACAATTATTATAACAAATCTTATAAAAGAAGGAAACTGGAATCAGGTATTGGTTTTTATGAGAACCAAACACGGAGCAAATAAACTAACAAAAAAGTTACTTCAATCAGGGGTTTCTGCTGCAGCAATTCATGGAAATAAAAGTCAGGGAGCTAGAACAAAGGCACTAGAGAACTTTAAATCTAATGCTGTTAGAGTTCTTGTTGCTACTGATATTGCAGCTCGTGGTCTAGACATTCCTTTATTACCTCATGTTGTTAATTATGAATTGCCTAACGTTCCCGAAGATTATGTTCATAGAATTGGAAGAACTGGAAGAGCTGGTGCTAGTGGCCAAGCTATTTCATTAGTTTGTAGTGAAGAAACAGAATACCTTAAAGAAATTGAAAAGCTATTAGGAACTAGATTAGCTGATGAAATTATTGAGGGATTTGAGCCAACAGATAACACCCCTCCAAAAAGAGCCGCCTCACAAAGTAAAGGCGCCTTCAAAAGATCATCTTCTAAAAAATCTCACAGGAAAAAGAATTCTCAAAGAAGTTCAAACCCTGAAAATTCTGATCATAGAAATTATAAAAGGTCAAGAAATAGACGTAGATAAAAAAACTTTATTTTAGCTACATTTGTGAAACAAATTAGCATACAATGAAATACCAACCCATAGATTCTCTCCTTTTTATTAATAATAGAAAAAACTTTACGGCTAAAATGAAGCCCAAAAGCCTTGCTATATTCAACTCTAATGATATTTATCCTATTAGTGCAGATAGTACTATGCCTTTTGATCAGCACAGAGATATTTTCTATTTAAGCGGTGTAGATCAGGAGGAGAGTATTTTGGTATTATTCCCAGATTGTCCGAAAGAGAAACATCGTGAAATCTTGTTTTTAAAAGAAACTAGCGAACATATTGCTATTTGGGAAGGAGAAAAATTAACTAAAGAAGCTGCATTTAAAACATCAGGAGTTCAAACAGTTTATTGGCTTCAAGATTTAGAAAAAGTTTTATTTGAGCTTGCCACACAATGCGATACTTTTTATATAAATACGAATGAACACTACAGAGCCAATGTAGAAACTGAAACGAGAGAAGATCGTTTTACCAAATGGCTATTGGCTAAATACCCTGCGCACACTGTAGCAAAAAGTAATCCTATTTTACAAGAGTTAAGAGCCATAAAACACAGTATTGAAATAGACTTAATGCAACAGGCTTGTGATATTACAGAAAAAGGATTCCGTAGGATTTTAAATTTTATACAACCAAATGTTTGGGAATATGAAATTGAGGCTGAATTAGTTCATGAGTTTATCAAAAATCGATCAAAAGGATTTGCCTATACCCCAATTATTGCCTCTGGTAATAACGCTAATGTATTGCACTATATAGAAAACAACAAACAATGTAAAGCTGGTGATTTAATACTTTTAGATGTTGCTGCCGAGTATGCAAACTATAAAAGCGATTTAACAAGAACTGTTCCTGTGTCTGGAAAATTTACAGACAGACAAAAAGCAGTTTATAATGCCGTAAATACCGTTAAAAAAGAAGCTACTAAATTATTGGTGCCAGGAACTTATTGGGATCAATATCACATAGAGGTTGGAAAACTGATGACTTCAGAATTATTAGGATTAGGATTATTAGATAAGGCGGATGTTCAAAACGAAAATAAAGATTGGCCAGCTTATAAAAAATATTTTATGCATGGTACCTCTCATCATATTGGATTAGATACTCATGATTATGGGTTGTTACATTTGCCGATAGAGGAAAATATGGTTTTTACAGTAGAGCCAGGTATTTATATTCCTGAAGAAGGCTTTGGAGTTCGTCTGGAAGACGATGTCGTTGTTCAAAAATCTGGAGAGCCCATAAATTTAATGGGCAATATTCCTATTGAGGCAGACGAAATTGAAGCGTTAATGAACCAAAACTAATTTCTTTCATTTAAGAAGACAGACTATTTATAAAGCCTATTGTTTTAGTATTAAAATCATCTGGTTGTTCAACGTTTACTACATGTCCGCAATTTTCTACCACATATAAGGAAGATGCTACATGTTCGTTAACAACTCTTTTTATGGAAGGTAAAAATAAATGATCTTGTTCTCCCATAACATATAATGTAGGAATTTTTATGTCTTTTGCTCTAAAAAATCGTAATAAAGGATTAATTTCTGCTGTGAGCTTAAACCATCTAATAAATTCTTTTTGATATAATTTTTTTGCTTCATTAACAAAAAGGATTCTAGACTCTTTATGGTTTTTCTTTGGCATGATAATGAAGGCAAACAATTTATATAACATCATGTAAGGGACTACAGACTTGAATAGATTTCCTACACGCATTAATATTTGAGAACGAAAATTCAACTTTAAAATAGCTCCTCCAAGAACCATACTTTCTACTAGGTCGGGCCTCTTTTCTGCTAAATTTCTAATAAGAATTGTCCCTAAAGAGATTCCTATAAAATGAGATTTTTTAATCTTTAAGTGAGTTAATACCTCTAGAATATCTTGGGTTATTGCGTTAAAAGTGTACTCAGTATTAAAAGTATCCTTAATCGTTGGCTTACTATTCCCATGACCTCTTAAATCCAGAACCAAAACATTAAACTCCTTTTTAAATGCTCTTATTTGCCTAAACCAAATAGAGCTACTACCCCCTGCACCATGAACAAAGCTGACCCACTTTGTGGTGTTTTCATTTAGATAAGTATAATGATTTAGCATAGTATTTAGTGCAAATATACTTTTATTTTCAAGGATTAAGAACCTTATGAATTACTCGTTTTCATTCTTTGGTTATAAATATTTAGCAAAACAAAAACAATAAATGCTGGAAGAACCCAGCCTAAACTTTGAGAAGAAAACGGAATCCATTCTATTATGGAGTCTAATAGGTACTCTAGGTTTAAAGTCACTAAAAAATCTGGAATACTAAACACTAATGTTGTTATTACTACCCCTTTGAACACATTAGAGGAGGCTAAACGCTTTGGAACTACGTTCAATGAAATCAATACAATAGTTATTGGATAAATAAACATTAGTGATGGAATGGCTGCTTTAATTATAAAGCTTACTTCAAAATGACCTATAAGAACCCCCAAAACACAACTAACAAAAGCAGTAGCAACATAAGCTTTTTGGGAGCCTTTAAACATTTCTTTAATATAATCAGAAGTTCCTGTAACTATACCAACTGCTGTCGTAAAACAAGCCAGTGCAACCAAAATGCTTAAAAAAGAAGTTCCAATAGCTCCAAGTGTTTGCGAACTTAAACTTGTTAAAACTTCTGTTCTTGTTCCATTTACAGGCAAAAGAGCACTTAGTCTAGCTCCACTAAAAATTAAGCCTCCGTAAATTAGAATTAAGCCTAAACCGGCAATAAGAGCAGCTTGTGTAATAATGTTTTTTTTGTCTTCATATGATTTGACTCCTCTGTTACCCAGTGAAATAACTATAACTGCACCAATTAAAACACCTCCTATAGCATCAAATGTTTGATAACCCTCCAATATTCCGCTTACAAAAGGAACCTCATATATGTTTGATGTCATTGTTGCTGGATGCCTTGTTATGGCAAATAGTATAATCACTAACAGAATAACAACAATAATTGGAGTTAAAAATTTTCCAATTAAATCCAATAATTTAGAACGGTTTATCACAAAAATAAAAATCAACAAAAAGTAAACACTACTAGTAAGTAATGGGCTATAGCCAAAAAAAGGTTGAATCGCCATCTCATGAGCAACTGAAGCAGTTCTAGGTGCGGGAAGTGTAACCGCAATTAAGTACATGATAATACAATACAGAGAGCTAAACCAGGGGGCAACCTTACTTGCTAGATCATACATGGTGCCTTGTACTTTTGCATGAGCTAATATTCCTAAAATAGGGATAAGGACGGCTGTAAGAATAAACCCAAAAAAAACAAACCACCATTGGCCTCCTGAATTCATTCCCAAATAAGGAGGAAGAATAAGATTTCCTGCTCCAAAAAAGAGGGCAAAAAGCGCAAATCCAGTAACCCAAATTTCCTGTTTTTTAGTCATTTTTGTTGTTTTTTAGTCAAAAAATAGTGAAAAACGATCAAAAAAGGATAAAAATGATGAAAATCACATAAAATGTACTTTTGATAAAATTAATCAAAAGCATCTCTTCAAAAGAATTTTTTTTTATTTAAAAATATATCAAATGAAAAGAGATGAAAACATGAAATAAATTCTATGTTAAGAAGGAAAGATACATATTTTTGTACTATGGAAAAATGGCTGTTGTTTAAAAATACTAAAATTTCATATACAGATTCTGGAAAAGGAGCTGTGGTTGTGTTATTGCACGGGTTTTTGGAGAATAAGTACATGTGGAAAGATGTTATTCCTATAATTTCTAAAAACAAAAGGGTACTCGCAATAGATTTATTAGGACATGGACAATCAGAGTGTATTGGTTATATTCATTCTATGGAGTTGATGGCTGAAGTAGTGTTTGCTGTTTTAAAATCTTTGCGTATTCGAAAAATTACACTTATTGGTCATTCTATGGGCGGTTATGTCTCGTTAGCATTATCAGAAAAAAATCCTGAAATAATTAGAGGATTGTGTTTATTAAATTCCACAGCAACATCAGATGATACTTCAAGAAAAAGGTTAAGAGAAAGAGCTAACAAATTGGCCCAGGCTAATTTATCTAATATCGTAAGAATGTCTTTTATTAATTTATTTAGTGAAAAAAGTAAAGAGATATTTAATTCCGAGATTGAGCTTGCCTTGTTCGCAGCTTTACAAACATCTTTACAAGGCTATAGTGCTTGTCAAGAAGGAATGAGAATACGACCAAGCAGGTTAAATGTTTTAAAAAATAATCATTTTAAAAAAATGTTTATTCTCGGAGAAAAGGATCCTGTATTACCTGTAAAAAATGGGATAATGGAAGCCAAAGAAACAGAGTCTGAGGCAGTAGTTTTGTTTGGAGGGCATATGAGTCATATTGAAAACACTGATGCCTTAATAGCTGCCTTAAAAAAGTTTATTAATCAATGCTAAAATTAGAAATACAATAATTAATTTTCTGCAAGGGCATTCCATCCTTGCGCTTTCAATTCTAATTCTTGTCCAGCTCTTGTAACTAAATTTAATCCAGCTGATTGCTCCGTGATATGACCTATAATAGAAAGATGTGGATTCCCTTTAACTTTCTCAAAATCTGCTATAGGAACGGTAAATAACAACTCGTAGTCTTCACCTCCACTTAAAGCCACCATAGTACTATCTATATCAAACTCTTCACAAGCAGAGATTACTTGAGGGTCTAGAGGAATTTTATCTTCATAAATTTTACATCCTACATCACTTTGTGAACATATGTGCATAATTTCAGAAGATAATCCATCTGAGATATCAATCATTGCTGTGGGTTGTACATCCATTTCTTTCAGAAGAGATGAAATGTCTTTTCTTGCCTCTGGCTTTAATTGACGCTCAATTAAATAGGTATAACTATCTAGATCTGGCTGATTTTTGGGGTTTACCTTAAATACTTGTTTTTCTCTCTCTAAAACTTGCAATCCTAGATAAGCGGCACCCAAGTCACCAGTAACTACAATTAAATCTGTTTCATTTGCTCCATTTCTATAAACAATCTCTTCTTTGTTTGCTTTTCCAACAGCGGTCACAGAAATTAACATCCCTTTTGTAGATGAAGTCGTATCTCCTCCTATTAAATCAATCTGATAAGTTTCACATGCCAATTGAATTCCAGCATACAACTCTTCAATTGCTTCCAAGGGGAAACGATTGGAAACAGCAATTGAAACCGTAATTTGTTCTGCTACTCCGTTCATTGCAAAAACATCTGAGAGGTTAACTACCACAGCTTTATAACCCAAATGCTTCAGAGGCATATAGCTTAAATCAAAGTGTACACCTTCAATTAACAAATCTGTAGTGATTAGTGTTTGTTTTTCTGAGCTCTCCAATACAGCTGAGTCATCACCAACTGCTTTTACAGTTGTTTTATGAGAAATCTTAAAATGTTTTGTAATGTGATTAATTAAGCCAAATTCTCCTAGTTGATCTAGGGACGTTCTTGATTGATTTTTATCTTCTAACATGATACAAAGATATACACATCTGAAATATAAAACCTATTCTTTTTAGTTGTAATACAAAATACTAAATTCTATTTTGAATCTTTTACCTTTGATTTAAAAGTTTTGTGCCTCATGAAAAATAAAATACTCTTTTTTAATTTTTACCTAATTGTGTTTTACTGCTTTGGACAAACTCCTTGTTCCAATGGTTTTGCTGGAGAATACCCTTGCAATAATTATGACCTTCTTTCTCATATTCCAGTCAGTATTTTGGCGAATGCCTCAGGAAATCCTGAAGGAAGTGATGTATGGGGTTGGACAGATTCTGCTACTGAAAAAGAATATGCAATAGCAGCCATGACAAATAGCACGGCTTTTGTAGATATTACAGACCCCATTAATCCCATTTTTTTAGGGCGTATAAATTCTAATGCAGGAAATAATTATTGGAGAGATGTAAAAATTTATGCAAACTATGCTTTTATTGTAGCTGATAATGTTGGTGATCATGGTATGCAAATATTTGACTTAACAAGATTAAGAAACATTACATCTTCTGAAAGTATAACTCCAGATGTTGTTTACAACGATGTAACTAGTTGTCATAATATTGTTATTAATGAAACTATTGGGATTGCTTATCTTATTGGGTGTAATACATTTAATGGAGGTCCGCATTTTGTAGACATTTCTGATCCTTTGAACCCAATAAACATGGGAGGATATGCTTTAGATGGTTACACACACGATGCTCAAGTAGTAACATACACGGGGCCAGATACAGATTATGTAGGAAAAGAGATCTTAATTGGAAGTAATGAAAATAAAGTTGTCGTTCTAGATGTTACAGACAAAAGTAATGTTATGAAGATTAGTGAATTTGACTATGCGCAGATTGGGTATACCCATCAAGGTTGGTTTACAGAGGATCAGCGTTATTTTTTACTTGGAGATGAAGAAGATGAGCTAAATTTTGGTATCAATACCAGAACTCTTGTTTTTGACTTTCAAGATTTAGAGAACCCAATACAAATAAATTCATATTTAGGCCCCTCAAACGCAATAGACCATAATGGGTATGTAAAAGGAACTGATTTTTTTATGGCTAGTTATAGGGCGGGTATGCGAGTTTTGGATATCTCAACTATTGGAGAAACAAACAATCAATTAACAGAAATAGGATACTTTGACACCTATCCAACTAATAATGGAACTGGTTTTAACGGTGCTTGGAGTATATATCCTTATTTTACCAGTGGAAATATTATTATAAATGACATAGAAAGAGGACTTTTTGTTGTGAGAAAGTCTGAGACTTTGGGTAATATTGAGATTCTTAAAAATCGTTTTTCTATTTCCCCTAATCCTACAAATATAAACCCTGTTATTAAAGCAACACAAAATCATCAGATTAACTCTGTGGATGTTTTTAATATTCTTGGAAAAAGAATTTTCTTTAAACAAAATATTAATGATAAAGAATTCGTTCTCCCTATAGAAAAAAACTTAAAAGGATTGTACATTGTCAAAGTAAACGATGTCATTCATAAAAAAATAATTTTATATTAAACCTATTATTACTATGAGAAAAAATGCCGTAATATTATTTTTATTCGCTTTAATAGCTTTCTCTTGTGATCGGTCTGTTGTTCTAGAAATGGCAGTCCCTCAAATAATATCTGGGGATACTGGAATCGACTTAATTGAAAATACCGGGGCAGGACAAACAGTTTATGTAATTGTGGCTACTGATAATATTGAAATTACTGGGTATTCTCTAGGTGGTGCAGATGCTAGCTTGCTATCGCTAATTAATAACACTGTAAGTCTTGATGCTAACCCTGACTTTGAAATGAAATCTAGTTATAGTTTTGAGGTAACTGCAAACGATGCCATCGGTAATATCAGCGAGATTAAGACAGTTACATTTTCAATTATTGACGTAGATGAAAACCCTCCATATGTTCTTGAATTTTGTGAAAATGGATTTGCGGGAAGTTACCCATGTAACAACTATGATTTAGTTGGTCATATAGATTTAACAACTCTTGGCGGGAATTCTGGTAATGATTGTTGGGGATGGACAGATCCTTCAAGTGGAAAAGAATATGCTTTAATGGGTCTAAATTCTGGAACTTCTTTTATTGATATATCAGACTTAGAATTTCCAAGAATTGTTGGATTTCTCCCAACACATACAACGAACAGTTCTTGGAGAGATATCAAAACCTATGGAAATTATGCATTTATAGTTAGTGAAGCTTCCGGACATGGAATGCAAGTTTTTGATCTTACTAAATTAGGAGAAATTGCTGCTGGCGCATCACCCGTAAATTTCACAGAGGATGCCCATTATGATGGTTTTGGGGATGCACATAATATCGTTATCAATGACACTCAAGGATATGCTTATGCTGTTGGTACAAACACATATAATGGTGGGCCACATTTTGTAGACATATCTAATCCTTTAAACCCATTAGCTGCTGGTGGGTATGGAGAGGATGCTTATTCTCATGATGCACAGGTTGTCACCTACAATGGCCCTGACAATGATTATACAGGTAGAGAAATTTTAATAGGTAGCAATCAAAACGAAGTGGTAATAGTTGATGTAACAGATAAAGCCAATCCAACACAAATTTCAGCCATAAATTACCCTAATATTGGGTACACTCACCAGGGTTGGTTTACACAAGATTTAACCTACTTTATTTTAGGTGACGAATTAGATGAGCGAAACTTTGGAGGAAATACAAAAAACATTGTTTTTGATTTTACCGATTTAGACGCTCCTTCTATTCATATGAATTATTTTGGCCCTACAACAGCTATAGATCACAATGGATATGTTAAAGGAACTGATTATTACCTTGCTAATTATTCTGCTGGAATTCGAATAGTAGATGTTAGCAATATTAGCAACGAAACCATGATAGAAACTGGATTTTTTGACACCTACCCATCAAATGACAATGCTTCTTTTAATGGGGTGTGGAATGTATATCCATATTTCTCTAGTGGAAATATTATCATAAGTGATATTAATACTGGGTTTTATATTGTTAGAAAAAGTAATTAATCCAATGAAAAAACTCCTGCTTTTTTTTACTATTCTAACAGGTTTAAGTTGTTCAAGTCCAGACAATGATATTAATTCAATTATTCCAGTTTCTAAAGGTACTTTAGAACTATCCGATACTTATGGGGGATCAAAAAATGATGTTGCAAAATCTGTAATAGCAACTTCAGATGGCGGTTTTGCTGTTCTAGGCTTTACCCAAAGTACGGATGGAGACGTTTCCGGAAAGGATAGTGAAAATTATGATTTTTGGGTTCTCAAATTTAATTCAGAGGCACAATTAGAGTGGAATAAAACATATGGAGGATCTGGAGATGACAGAGGAAGTCATCTAATTCAAACCTCAGATGGGGGATATGCATTAATAGGGTATTCAGACAGTTCAGATGGGGATGTTTCAGTAAATAATGGTAATAGAGATTTCTGGGTTGTTAAAATTGATGCTTCAGGAGCAATACATTGGGAAAAATCTTTTGGGTATGCAGGAATAGACGAGGGCGTTTCAATACTTGAAACATCAGATAATCATTTTATACTTTCTGGAGTTTTAGATGTTTCAGCTTCAGGAGGCGATGGAAATTTCGGAAGATACTCAACAATGCATGCAGGAGGTGATTATTGGTCAATTAAAATTAATTCTACAGGAGATCTTGTATGGTCTCGTTTTTATGGAGGATCTTTTACTGATGCACCTACTGGAATTCTTGAGGATACAAACAATAATTTAATAACTGTAGGAGGATCTGACAGCAACGATGTTGATATTTCAAACAACAAAGGAACCTATGATTTTTGGGTAGTAAAATCTAATTCTAGTGGAAATATTATATGGGAAAAATCATATGGGGGTTCAGAGATCGATGAGGCAAGAGATGTAGTTTCTTCTGAGAATGGAAATCATATTATTGTTGGAGATACTAGAAGTGAAGAACAAGACGTATCTGTAAATAATGGAGCAGCAGACCTATGGATTTTAAAAATTACTGAAAATGGAGATGTTTTATGGGAAAAATCTTTAGGAGGATCTAATTTTGATGTTGCAAGGTCTATAAACTCAACTTTTGATAATGGTTTTATAATTGCGGGAAGCTCAAGAAGTTCTGATGGAAATGTAAATGAAAATAAAGGGCAAAATGATGCATGGATTATCAAAATAAGCAATGCTGGAGAACTCCTTTGGGAGAAAACCGTTGGAGGTACAGAAATCGATTTTGCCTACGATGCCGTTCAGTTAACAAATGGAACAATTATTGCAGTGGGTGAAACAAGTAGTTTTGACGGTGATATTCTAGTTAATAAAGGGTTTACAGACCTTTTAATCATTAAAATAAATTAAAATCATGAAGAAAATATTTGTAATTATTTACCTCTCTTTTATGTTGAGTAATTGCAGTGAAGACAGGGATATTAGGCTAAATCCGGTTGCTATTACTCTTAACTTTAGTCATTCTTGGAATGGAACAGAAATTACAAATACTGACTTTAATCAGTTAAAATTCACTAATGAAAATGACCAAGTTCTCAGTATAGAAAGGCTAAGATATCTAATATCTGAAGTCTCATTAACTCACGAAAGTGGAGAAATTACTATTCTTGATGATTATAATTTAGTAGACCTTGAAAATAACGAGAGCCTGTCTTTTAGAACTTCTGAAGGTGTTTTACCTGGAGATTATAATTCCATTACTTTTAGATTTGGTTTTAAACAAGAGGACAATTCAGATGGAGCTTACCAGGATTTAAACACAGCGAGTTTTAATGTTCCTGAACCACTAGGAGGTGGCTATCATTTCATGCAATTTGATGGTAAATTTATAAACTCTGCTTCAGATGAAGCACCTTTTTTGTATCATGTCATTAGCGCAATAGATCCTTCAAATGTTAATGATCCTATAGACACATCATTTACTCTCAATATGGGACCTACAACTATAGGTAGCAATACAATTATTAATATTCAAATGGATGTTTCAGAATGGTTTAAAAATCCAAATACTTGGGATTTAAATGAATATAATATAAATTTAATGGGAAATTATGAAGTTCAGCTTTTGATGAATCAAAACGGTTCCTCTGCCTTTGATTTAGTCTCCATTACTCAATAAAATGAATATAAAGTATCTTCTTTTATCTTTTTTAATCTTGATTGTTATGTCTTGTTCAAATCAAGACATAGATTTAGAAGAAGAATATACGCCAGTTCCTTTTTCACTTGAAATTCCAGAAATTTTTCAACAAAAATTAATAGCCCCATTAATTCCAAACAATAATCCTCTGACTGAAGAGGGTGTTGCTCTTGGAAAAAAATTATTTTTCGACAAAAAACTTTCTGGAAACAATTCACAATCCTGTGCAAGTTGCCATAAGCCAGAAAATTCATTTACAGACGACACCCGTTTTAGTGATGGAATAGATGGTGTATTTGGTGTTCGCAACTCAATGCCTCTTCTCAATTTAGCTTGGAATTTTGATGATAAATTTGCCTGGGATGGAAAAGAACTTGGGCTAGAAAGACAAGCTTTAGAACCAATAGTAAATCCCATTGAAATGCATAGTGATTGGGAAACTGTTGTCGCAAAACTTGAACAAGACCCAGAATATCCCATCCTATTTTCAAAAGCTTTTGGCACTTCATCAATAGATTCTTCCCTAGTTGCGAAAGCGATAGCTCAATTTGAAAGAATTTTAATCTCAGGAAATTCAAAATTTGATCAATACCTTCTTGGAAATGCTACGCTAAGTTTACAAGAACTAAACGGCTTTACTATTTTTATGGATGAAGAAAAGGGTGACTGTTTTCATTGCCACGGAAGTGACAATAACCCTTTGTGGACAGACAATATGTTCCATAATAATGGTTTAGACACCAATTTTAGTGATTTAGGCTTAGGTGCTATTACTGGAGACCCTAATGATTATGGTAAATTTAGATCCCCCACACTAAGAAATCTTATTTTTACCGCTCCTTACATGCATGATGGTCGTTTTGCAACCTTAGAAGAAGTAATAGACCACTACAGTGAGGGACTTCAACCCTCCTCTACTGTTGACCCTTTAATGAAGAAAGTAGATCAAGGAGGGGTTCAACTCTCAAATCAAGAAAAAACATCTTTAAAAGCATTTTTACTCACATTAACAGATTTTGAATTTATTAACAATCCTAATTTTCGTGATTGATAAAATTAATTGATTTTTGTATAAATCAATATAATCTAGGCAACAATGGTCTTTTTAGACTTATGTCGTATCTTTGCAGGCACAATTTAGAGTTAATCTATTTAAAGTTATGATAAAAGTTTCAGACACTGCCAGAGATAAAGTGATTCAACTAATGACAGATGACGGCTTTAACGCTAAAAAAGACTATGTCAGAGTTGGGGTAAAAAGTGGAGGCTGCTCAGGCCTATCTTATGATTTAAACTTTGACAATAAGCAGCAAGAAAATGATAAAGTTTTTGAAGATAATGAGGTTAAAATTATTGTTGACAAAAAAAGTTTCTTGTATTTGGTAGGAACAACTTTAGAGTTTTCGGGGGGATTAAACGGAAAAGGGTTTGTCTTTAACAACCCTAATGCCAACAGAACTTGTGGTTGCGGAGAAAGTTTTTCATTATAATTCATAATTAAAATGAGTAAATACACAGAAGACGATTTAAGAGAAGAACTAAAAACCAAAGAATACGAATATGGTTTTTATACAGATATAGAAAGTGAGACCTTTGCAAAAGGATTAAATGAAGACGTGGTTCGTGCAATTTCAAAAAAGAAAAATGAACCAAAATGGATGACTGATTGGCGATTAGAAGCATTTAGGGTTTGGTCTAAAATGGAAGAACCTGAATGGGCTAATGTCAATTACAAAAAGCCTGAATTTCAAGAAATTGCTTATTTTTCAGCACCAAAACAAAAACCTAAATTAAATAGTATTGACGAAGTTGATCCAGACCTGCTTGCTACTTTTGAAAAATTAGGTATTTCTTTAGAAGAACAGAAAAGATTAGCAAACGTTGCTGTAGATATTGTTGTAGATTCTGTTTCTGTTGCTACAACATTTAAAAAAACACTTGGAGAAAAAGGAATTATATTCATGCCTATTTCCGAAGCAATACAAGAGCATCCCGAATTAGTGAAAAAATATCTTGGAACTGTTGTCCCAACATCAGATAATTTTTATGCCGCTTTAAACTCTGCTGTCTTTTCAGATGGCTCTTTCTGTTATATTCCAAAAGGGGTTCGTTGCCCTATGGAATTATCCACCTATTTTAGGATTAATGAAGGTGGAACCGGACAATTTGAGAGAACACTTGTTGTTGCGGATAAAGGGAGTTTTGTCAGCTATTTAGAAGGGTGTACAGCACCAAGCAGAGATGAAAATCAATTACATGCAGCAGTTGTTGAACTAATTGCCTTAGATGATGCCGAGATTAAATACTCTACTGTTCAAAACTGGTATCCAGGGAATAATGAAGGAAAAGGTGGCGTTTATAATTTCGTAACCAAAAGAGGTTTGTGTGAAACTAACGCAAAAATATCTTGGACTCAAGTAGAAACAGGTTCTGCGGTTACTTGGAAATATCCAAGCTGTATTTTGAAGGGGAATAACTCTGTTGGAGAATTCTACTCTATTGCTGTTACAAATAATTTTCAACAAGCAGATACAGGTACTAAAATGATTCATTTAGGGAAAAACACAAAATCAACTATAATCTCTAAAGGAATATCTGCTGGTAAATCTCAAAATAGCTATCGTGGTTTAGTTCAAATAAATTCAAGAGCTGAAAACGCAAGAAACTTCTCACAATGTGATAGTTTATTGATGGGAAATAAATGTGGTGCACATACTTTTCCTTACATTGAAGTAAAAAATAAAACTGCACAAGTAGAACACGAAGCTACTACAAGTAAAATCGGTGAAGAGCAATTATTTTATTGTAATCAAAGAGGAATTGATACTGAAAAAGCAATTGCTTTAATTGTAAATGGGTTTAGTAAAGAAGTGCTTAACAAGCTCCCAATGGAGTTTGCTGTTGAAGCTCAAAAATTATTAGAAATTAGCCTAGAAGGTTCTGTTGGATAAATAAAAAATAATACTTGTGGTTAACACCTCAAGCAAATAGTATAGATAACATGTTAAAAATAGAAAATTTAAAAGCAAGCGTAGACAATAAATCAATTCTAAAAGGATTGAATTTAGAGGTAAATTCTGGTGAAGTTCATGCAATTATGGGGCCTAACGGAGCTGGTAAAAGTACGCTAGCAAATATCATTGCGGGTAAAGAAGATTATGACGTTGATCAAGGAATTATTGAATTAGACGGAGAAGATATTAGTGATTTAGCCCCTGAAGAAAGAGCTCATATCGGTGTGTTTTTATCTTTTCAATATCCAGTAGAAATTCCTGGTGTTTCTGTAACTAATTTTATTAAGACAGCCATCAATGAAAATAGAAAAGCAAAAGGTTTAGAAGAAATGCCTGCGAAAAATATGCTAAAAATGATTCGTGAAAAATCCGAACTTTTAGAAATTGATCGTAAATTCTTATCACGTTCTTTAAATGAAGGGTTTTCAGGTGGTGAAAAAAAGCGTAATGAAATTTTTCAAATGGCTATGTTAGAACCTAAATTAGCAATTTTAGATGAAACAGACTCTGGCCTAGATATAGATGCTTTGCGAATTGTTGCCAATGGCGTTAATAAATTAAAGTCTAAAAACAATGCTATTATAGTAATAACTCACTATCAAAGACTGTTAGACTACATTGTTCCCGATTTTGTTCACGTGCTTCACGATGGTAAAATAGTTAAAACAGGAGACGCATCATTAGCTCTAGAATTAGAAGCTAAGGGATATGACTGGATTAAGGAAGAAATGATATCATAAACCAGTAGTATGGATTTAAAAGAAAAAATAGTCTCCTCTTATGTCGCTTTTGAAGATGGCGTAAACATCAATTCTGATATTCATGAGATTAGAACAGACGCCTTTCAAAAATTTGAGAAACTTGGGTTTCCTTCAAAAAAACAAGAAGCCTGGAAATACACTTCTTTAAATACAATATTAAAAGAAGATTACAGTATTTTCCCAGACAAGGAAAAGTCTATTAATCTTGCAGATGTAAAACAATATTTTATTCATGATATAGATACCTATAAAATAATCTTTATCGATGGTAAATACAGTTCTTTTCTATCTGAAACAACTCATGACAGTATAGATGTTTGCTTAATGTCTTCTGCCTTAACCAAGGCTAAATATAAGCCTGTAATTGAAAATTACTTTAATAAGGTTGCAAAACAAGATAATTTGACTTCATTGAATACAGCCTTTTCTAAAGAAGGGGCCTACATACATATTCCAAAAAACACTGAAGTTGAAAAGCCTATACAAATTATCAATTTCACAACAGGTACAGAAGTTGCAACAATGTTACAGCCAAGAAACTTAATTGTGGTTGAACAAAATGCTCATGTACAAATTATTGAACGTCATCAAAGCTTAACAAATAATGCTGTATTTACAAATGTAGTTACCGAAATTTATGCTGATAGACATTCGACTGTAGATTTTTACAAAATTCAAAATGATCATATATCAGCTTCCTTGGTAGACAATACCTTTATAGAGCAACAATCAGAAAGTGTTGTTTCTGTTCATACTTTTTCTTTTGGGGGAAATATAACAAGAAACAATTTAAATTTTTATCAAAAGGGCGAACATATCGATTCTATCTTAAAAGGAATTACCATTATTGAAGGAAAACAACATGTAGACCACCACACTCTTGTTCATCATATAGAGCCCAACTGTGAAAGCCATCAAGACTATAAAGGTATTTTTGACGAGCGCTCCACAGGGGTTTTTAATGGAAAAGTTATAGTTGAAAAAGAAGCTCAAAAAACAAATGCATACCAAAAAAACAATAATATTTTGGTAAGTGATAAATCTACAATTAACGCCAAACCTCAACTAGAAATTTTTGCAGATGATGTAAAATGTTCTCATGGATGTACTATTGGTCAATTAGATGAGGAAGCCTTATTTTATATGCAACAACGTGGAATTGGAATAAAAGAAGCAAGAGCATTATTAATGTATGCTTTTGCGAATACCGTTCTTGAAAGTGTTAAAATTCCTGAAGTTAAGGATAGAATAACAAAATTAATTGCCAATAAGCTAAACGTTAATATTGGTTTTAATATTTAAAAAAAACAGGCCATAAGGCCTGTTTTTTTATTTGTCTAAATAATCTAATGCCAAAGCTGACAGTGTTTTAACACCCAATACAAAACCGCTTTCGTCTAAAAGAAAGTCTGGTGTATGGTGTCCTGCAGCATCCTCTGGTTTTACGTCTAGTGCTTTACCTCCTAGAAAAAAATATAACCCCGGCACTTTCTGCTGAAAAAAAGAAAAGTCTTCAGCTCCTGTGATGGCATCCGTTTCAATTACATTTTCTTTTGACGCGATCCTTTGAAGTGTTGGTAGCATCTGATTCGTTAATTCTATATGATTAAATGTTATCGGATATCCTTTTTCAATCTCTATACTTGCTTCAGCCCTAAATGCTTTAGCAATGTCTGGAACCATTTCTTTCATTCTTTTATTAATAAAATCTTGCATTCCATAGTCTAAGGTTCTAATCGTTCCAACTATTGTTGCTTTTTCTGGGATAATATTACTTCTTATTCCTGCATTAATCATTCCAACAGTTATAACAGCACCTTCTTTTGTTAACTCAGATTCTCTACTTATGATTGTTTGTAGACCATTAATTATTTGAGTAGAAGCCATAATTGGATCTACACTTGCCCAAGGTCTAGATCCATGTGCTTGTTTCCCCTTGACGTCTATTTGGTACGATTGAGATGCAGCCATAATTCCTCCAGATTTGTACGTTATTTTTCCTGCATCTAAACCTGCAGCAATATGTAATCCAAAAATAGCATCTACATCAGGATTTTTTAAAACCCCTTCTTTGACCATTAATTCTGCACCGCCTTCTTCTCCCTTTGGCGCGCCCTCCTCAGCAGGTTGAAATATAAATTTAACTGTTCCATGAAGATCATTTTTCATTTGAGACAAGACCTCTGCAACACCCATTAATATTGCTACGTGAGAATCATGTCCACAGGCGTGCATGACCCCTGTTTTTTTACCATTATATGTTGATGTTATATTCGATTTAAAAGGTAAATCATTTCTTTCGGTGACCGGAAGTGCATCTATATCAGCTCTAAGTGCAACAACTTTTCCTGGTTTTTCCCCTTTCAATATTCCAACAACTCCTGTTTTAGCAACACCTGTTTGAACAGATATTCCAAGGTCTCTAAGATGACTTTCTATATACTTAGCAGTATTATATTCTCTATTTGATAATTCTGGGTTTTGGTGAATATGTCTTCTCCATTCTATAACTTTTTCTTCTACTTCATCAGATAAAATCCTTATTTTTTTATCATTTTTTTGTCCAAAAGCAACCCCTGTAATGCAAAGTATTAAGCTAAAAATAATTGTTTTTTTCATTTGAATATGTTTTTATTGTATCGATTCTAAAATTCCTTTCAAAAATTCATTTTCTTCAAACCAAGATAACCCAAAACGAACGATAACTAAATCTTCTTTTGGAAAAATATAAATTCTTTGTCCTTGATATCCATCTGCAAAGTACATGTCTTCAGAAACATCTTTTAACTGCCTCCTAGTGTTTAGCCAAAACTGAGCTCCATATATTCCATTTGAAGTTGGTGTAGGTGTTGTTACATAATCTACCCAGTCTTTAGAAAACAAGGCTTCACCATCCCATACTCCATTATGTAAATATAGTAATCCTAATTTAGCCCAGTCTCTTGTTGTTGCCCATGAATATGACGAAGCAACATAATTCCCAGCCAAATCACTTTCTAAAACCATAGAATTCATGCCTATTTTATCGATTAAATCTGTATACCAAAAGTCTAAATACGCTTGATGGTTTTTAAACTGACTTCTTATAATTCCAGATAATAAATTCGAGGTTCCTGAAGAATAATTCCAAGTTTCATTTGGTTTTCCAACTAATTTTTTTTCTTCTTGACTTTTAGTCATATCACGTTCTAAAAAAAGCATTTTAGTAACATCTGAAATTTCATCATAATTTTCATCCCACTCTAAACCAGAATTCATTTGTAATAAATTATGAATTGTAATCTCTTTTCTTGCATCATTTTGCCAAGATGTAATAGGTGCTCTATCGTACACGCTAATTTTTTTTTGATATTGTAACACTCCAAAAATAGTACTCATGATGCTTTTTGTCATAGACCACCCCAAAATTCGGGAGTCTTTGTTAAAGCCCTCAGAATATTTTTCTGCAATGATTTTATCTTTATGAAGAATTAAAACTGCCCTTGTTTTTCTTTTACCAAAGATTGAATTTACTGTTTTATTTAATTTACGATAGTCTATACTTTTAAAAACAGAATCTTTAGGAGGAGCATTACCGTAAGGATAAGGCTTTAAATCATTGATAGTTTTTATTCTTTTTGGAGTTAGATATTTTTCTTTTTCATCTTGTTTGTTTAAGGTTAAAACAGATCCCAATCCATTTCTAATCATCGCTTTTCTTTTAAGTAAGCCAAAAACAGAGGAGCTTGCTGTCTTCATTTTTTTGTTAACAATATTAAACGCTAAATTAACGGGTGAAAAGCTGTTATCTGTTGAATCCGTAAATGATAAACTTCTATTTCCTAAAAATACTGAAGAAGCAGTATTTTTAGCTGAATAACCAGCTATGATGTTCAATTTTGGGTAATTTATCATTACGGCGAGTAATAGTATAACTAGAATGGATAGGGAAATTCGTTTAACTATTTTCATTTCATAAAAATTTAGATACACACAAACATAATAATAAAATAACAGGTTTATTAAAAGTTTTATCTTTGATGTTCTACCTTTGCATATCAATTTTAATAGAATGTTTCCAATAGAAAAAATTCGTAAAGATTTTCCAATACTACAGAGAACTGTTAATGGAAAGCCATTAGTGTATTTTGACAATGCAGCTACTTCTCAAACACCAAAAGTAGTGATTGATGCTATTGTAAATTATTATACAAATTATAATGCAAATATCCATAGGGGTGTTCATACCTTAAGCCAAGAGGCAACAGATTTGTATGAGCAAGCAAGAATAACGCTTCAAAAGCATTTTAACGCTAAGCATGCTTATGAAATACTTTTTACCTCTGGAACTACATTTGGTATTAATATGATTGCCTCAAGCTTCTCTAATCTTCTAAAAAATGGAGATGAGGTTATTGTTTCTGCTTTAGAGCATCACTCTAATATTGTTCCGTGGCAAATGTTGTGTGAAAAAACAGGTGCTGTATTGAGGGTTATTCCTATGAATGAAGAGGGTTCGTTAGTGATGACTGAATATGATAAGTTATTGTCTGAAAAGACTAAGCTAGTATTTTGCAATCATATTTCAAATGCATTAGGCACCATAAATCCTGTTGATGAAATTATTGAAAAAGCGCATCGTGTTGGAGCGGCTGTTTTAATTGATGGGGCTCAATCTACACCTCATATGAAAGTTGATTTTCAAAAATTAGACGTAGACTTTTATGTAACCTCTGCTCACAAAATTTGTGGCCCTACAGGGATTGGCTTATTGTACGGTAAAAAAGAATGGTTAGAAAAATTACCCCCATACCAAGGTGGTGGCGAGATGATTGAGACCGTTTCATTTGAAAAAAGCACCTACGCCGGACTTCCTCATAAATTCGAGGCAGGAACTCCAAACATCTGTGGAGGTATTGCTTTTGGTGTGGCTATCGATTATATGAATTCCATAGGATTTGATGCTATTAACAAGTATGAACAAGAATTACTCGAATATGGAACTCAGAAATTATTAAAAATTCGTGGAGTTAGAATTTATGGTACCTCTACAAAAACAGCTGTTATCTCATTTAATGTTAATGGTATTCACCCATATGACTTAGGTTCTATTTTAGATAAATTAGGAATTGCTGTTAGAACTGGGCATCACTGTGCACAACCCATAATGGAGTTTTATAAAATCCCAGGAACTGTAAGGGCATCTTTTGCATTTTACAATACCAAAGAAGAAATTGATGTTTTTATTAATGGGTTACAAAAAGCAATACTAATGTTGAGCTAATCGTTCTAACTATTTTATGTTAAAAAATGTTGTTTTCTTTACCTTTACGAAAACAATCTTATGAAAAAAATACTTCTTATTTGTTTCACTTTCATC
>Ga0228639_1000198_pt1 | contig 27188 bp, 26 predicted proteins | sample 50DmetaG_FD_190532 | JGI IMG/M metagenome (GOLD analysis project Ga0228639, IMG submission 190532) | Seawater microbial communities from Monterey Bay, California, United States - 50D | ecosystem: Environmental > Aquatic > Marine > Coastal | place: USA: California | collected 2016-10-18
ATTGATACTGATTAATTCCGACTCAACTGCTGATTTTGAGATGCAATATTTTAATTCTGATGGCAATGAAAGTACTCTTTGTGGAAACGGAGGACGCTGTGCTGTAGCCTTTGCTTACGGTAAAAACATAATTAATAATACCACAAAATTTAATACAATAGACGGTTTTCATTCAGCTATTTACGAGAATTCAATGCAAGTTAAACTTGAAATGAAAGATGTCACTGAATTTTCGGAAGTAGGGTCTGCTTTGGTGGTGGATACAGGCTCTCCTCACTATATCCAGCTGGTTGAAGATGTTAAGGCGGTAAACATTCAAAAAGAGGGTGCCGCTATTCGTCATTCTGATGATTTTTTACCAGGTGGAATCAACGTTAATTTTGTTGAGAAAGAGGATCCTACGCACTATAAAATTCGAACTTACGAAAGAGGCGTTGAGGGGGAAACTTTAGCTTGTGGAACAGGAACAGTAGCAGCTGCTTTAGCCATGCATTACAAAAGCGAGTCAGCAAATGCCACCGAGCTCCATTTTAAAGCTTTGGGTGGTGATTTGACAGTTTCTTTCGAAGTGAGTAATGGAGACTATCATTTCATATTTTTGACCGGACCTGCTGTCTTTGTTTTTTCAGGAAGTATAGACTTATGAACTTAAAGGAGCTTCATTTGCGTGCTTTGGAACCTGAAGACCTTACCGTTTTAGAGCAGGTAGAAAACGATACGGTAAATTGGAACTATTCCAATCAAACAGAACCCTTTTCACTTTTCACTCTCAAACAATATATCAACCAGCAAAGTCAAGATATTTTTGAAGTGCGTCAAAAACGCTTTGTGATTTCAGATATGCAAAAAAATGTGTTGGGTTTTGTCGATCTTTTTGATTTTGAGCCCAAACATCGTAGAGCAGGAGTTGGAATATTTGTTTTAAATGCATACAGAACTAAGCGCGTAGCAACTAAAGCGTTGCAATTGATGCATGCTTATGTTAAGGAGCATTTAAATCTAAAAAACCTATATGCCAATATAGCAAAGGAAAACAGTATTAGCATCAAATTATTTGCTGCGGCAGGGTATTTAGAGATTGGGATAAAAAAAGATTGGAATTTTTATCAGGGTTGCTTTCACGATGAATTATTTTATCAAATACATTTTTAAACATGTACAAGAGAAAATTACTTGTTGCAATTAGCTTGATTGGAGTATGCATAGGCATTTACTTTGTAATCAATTTTTACCAAATCTTTTTTTGGAGTAATACCGCATTTAAAAATGAGGCCTCTTATGTTTTTATCGATAGAGACGACACCATTGACTCTCTTAAGGTTCAGCTTCTCCCATTGTTGAAGTCTGTGAATCGTTTTTTAATTGCTGCAGAAAAGAAGGGATATGATAATCGTGTACGTCCAGGGAAATACAAAATAGTTCCTAAGATGGGAAATAACGAGTTGATCAATGTACTGCGTTCTCAAAAGCAGACGGTATCTGTAGTCTTTAACAATCAAGAACGATTGGAAGATTTAGCAGTGCGGATTGCAGCTCAAATCGAACCGGATGCGGGTGAGTTGATTAAGGCTTTTTACAATGATGAATTTTTAGAATCCAATGGGTTTACAAAGGAAAATGCATTGAGTATGTATTTGCCCAATTCTTACAATGTCTTTTGGGATGCAACCCCTCAAGACTTTAGAGCACTGATGCTGAATAATTACACACGCTTTTGGAATAAGAGGCGTTTAGTCAAAGCCAAAAAACTAGGCTTAACTCCACAGGAGGTGTATGTTTTAGCTTCTATAGTTCATAAAGAATCTGTAAAAAAGGAGGAACAGCTTCGAATTGCCGGCTTGTACCTCAATCGCTTGAAAAAGCGAATGAGACTTCAAGCAGACCCCACTGTCATTTTTGCACTTAAAAGAGCCTCTGAAGATTTTGAGCAGGAGATCAAAAGGGTGCTTTATAAGGACCTCAAGTTAAATTCTCCATACAACACCTATAAATCCAAAGGACTTCCACCAGGACCCATTTCTATGCCTGACCTTTCAGCCATAGAAGCGGTACTCAATCCTGAACAGCACGACTATTTGTATTTTGTTGCTTCACCAAGCAAGCCAGGTTATCATTCATTTGCAGAAACCTTGGCTCAACATAATCGCAATAAAAAAGAATACGTTAATTGGATTAATAAGCAGCGAATTTACCGCTAAAATCCAGCGTCGATAATAAAAATACAGGGGCGTTTTTCAATATCAGGCTTTTGCTTTTTCCATTCACCTACCGTCAAGGTTTTTACAAATTCAGTACTCAAAGTTAGGCCACAAGCAATGCAGACCAATGTTGAGGGCAGAAGGGTAGAGATGAGGTCTTTAAAAAGTGCTGTACTTCTGTAAGGAGTTTCTATAAATAGTTGTGCCTGATTTTCACATATTGCTTTTTTTTCAAATTTTAAAAGAGCTTGTTTTCGTTGTTTTTGGTCTACAGGTAAGTAGCCATTAAATGCAAAACTCTGTCCATTCAAGCCCGAGCTCATCATCGCTAAAATCAATGAGGAGGGTCCTACCAAAGGTTTGACTGCAACCCCCACCTTATGTGCTTTGGAAACGATAACGGCTCCTGGATCAGCTACGCCTGGAGTACCGGCATCCGACATCAGCCCCATAGATATTCCATCTAGGCAGGGATTGAGGTAGGTTGCAATTTCCTCTTGAGAGGTAAACTTATTAAGAGGATAAAGGTTTAATGTATCTTGGTTTTTATTAGGTGTAAGTTTTTTTATAAACCTTCGAGCTACTTTTTCGTTTTCAACGATAAAGTGATTGAGTTCTTCTACTATGGTCTTTACTGAAAGTGGTAAAACCTCTAAAGGAGGATTGTCCCCAAGGGTTGTCGGTACAAGAAAAAGGGTACCGTAAGTACTTTCTGTCTCCATCTCAGCATATGGATTTTTGAATACGATTGCAAGCATGGTCCAGAAGATCATAGCTGTATTGAAAACTCTCACTGCCACCGTAATAAGGGTCTGGGACTTCTCTTTCAACCCCTAAAATCATCTCAACCTTGTCAATTTCCTGTTGGGTTTCAGCAAGTGCGATGATATTTTCGTAATTGATCTGATCCATTACATAAATTTTAGAGAAGATATTAAAATCCTCTTTAATAAATTGTCTCGCTTTTTGGTTTTGAATTGAAATTCCATACTTATTGGCTATGGCGATACTTCTAGAGTCAGGAGAATTCCCTGTATGATAGGCAGCAGTTCCGGCTGAATCAATCCATACTTTTTTAGAGTCTACCTTACTTTCTAAAATGCCCTGGGCAAGGGGTGAACGGCAAATATTCCCCAAACAAACCATGAGTATATTTACTTGTTTCATTACTATAAGGTTTTAAAGACTTAGTTTCTGGCTTAAGTCTTCCACATATTTACGGAATTGCTTATCAGTAAAACTCAAATTATCAACAGTTTTACAAGCGTGTAGTACCGTTGCGTGATCTCTTTTTCCGATTTGATTTCCGATACTGGCTAGTGAGGCTTTGGTGAATTTTTTAGCGAAGTACATTGCCAGTTGTCGCGCTTGAACTATATGCCTCCTTCTTGTTTTAGATTGAAGTGTTTCAACATCCATTTGGAAGTAATCGGAAACAACTTTTTGGATGTAGTCGATGGATACTTCACGTTTTGTGTTTTTTACAAATTTCATAACCACTTCTTTGGCAAGATCTAGGGTTATTTCTACCTTGTTGAAAGAGGATTGTGCAATTAGAGATATGATGGCTCCCTCAAGTTCACGAACGTTAGTTTTGATGTTTTTAGCTACATACTCTATGATATCTTCCTCAATTTCGACACCGTCACGATACAATTTATTTTTAAGTATGGAAATACGCGTTTCGTAATTAGGCAATTGCAATTCGGCTGAAAGGCCCCACTTAAATCTAGAGAGCAAGCGCTGCTCAATATCTTGCATGTCCACTGGAGCTTTGTCAGAGGTTAAGATTACTTGTTTGCCGTTTTGATGAAGATGATTGAAGATGTGGAAAAATACATCTTGTGTTCCAGTTTTACCAGATAAAAATTGAACGTCATCAATGATGAGTACATCCAAGAGCTGATAAAAATGAATAAAATCGTTTCGAGTATTTTTTTTGACTGCTTCGATATACTGCTGGGTAAATTTCTCTGCGGCTATATAAAGTACTGTTTTATCTTGGTATTTTTCTTTAATTTCGACACCTATTGCGTGTGCTAAGTGGGTTTTTCCTAAGCCAACTCCTCCAAATATTAAAAGGGGATTAAAGGAGGTGCCTCCAGGTTTTGAAGCAACTGCTAATGCTGCTGATCTTCCCAACCGATTAGAGTCTCCTTCCAAAAAGTTTTCAAAACTGTAATTCGGATTCAACTGAGATTCGATCTGCAAGTTTTTGATACCGGGTATTACAAAGGGGTTTTTTAGTTCAGCGTTTTGAGAGTGTAGTGGAGCATCAACCTGTTGTGGGCTAAGTCCTGAGCGGTTTGAACTTGGTATGTTTTCGGTAAATGCAGTAGTGTTTCCGAAACGATTTTCCATTCGGATGGAATAAATTAGACGTGCGTCTGGTCCCAATTCTTTTTGTAATGCAGCCTTTAGTAATTTAACGTAGTGTTCTTCGAGCCATTCGTAAAAAAATTTGCTTGGCACTTGGATATTGAGAACATTGTCTATTATCTTAAGTGGTACTATAGGAAGAAACCATGTTTTATATGCTTGTGGCTGAATGTTGTCTTCGATAAAGGAGAGGCAGTTTTTCCAAGCCGCAGATGCATCAGAACTCATTTAAGACATCAAAATTTAAAAAATTTAATTATGGTTTGATTCAATAATTATTGAGCAACAAATATTGACCAAAAAAAATTCAAAAAAAAATAAAAATGCTATTGCTTAATAATTTTTTTTTTAAGATATTCTGTTGCGAATAAATGTAGTCCATCTATGTTAATTCCTACAAATATTTGAAATATATTTAAAACAAAAATGAATTTTACCACCCAATTAAACGCTGTACGTTACGCAGAAACCGATCAAATGCACTTTGTTCATCACAGTAATTACTTAAAATATTTTGAGATGGCTCGTTTGGATTGGCTTAGCAGTATGGGAATTTCTTATGCAGCCATGGAAAAAAACGGAATTTTGATGCCTGTAGTATCCGTCGAGCTAAACTTTAAAAAACCCCTGTTTTTCGGGGATGAATTTCGTGTTCGTGTAAGTTTAAAAAAGCCCCCCTTGGTAATTTTAGAATTTGACTATCAAATTGTAAATCAGTCTGATGAAGAAATATGTACTGGAAGTACAGTTTTAGCATTTTTATCCGCTGAAAAGAATCGCCCCACTAGATGTCCAAAATTTTTATTGGAAAAGTTTAATTAAAATAAGTTCGAATTAGGTTATCACCAATGGACTCTTCCTTTATGTAATCAATATTGAAGAAGGGTGCTTTCACCCCTTTATTTAATTTATTAGGAGCAGTTATTACTCTTGCCTCGTCCCATAAAGTCGATTCTATAAAATAGTTAAGTGTTTTTTGACCACCCTCTACAAGTATTGATAGGATTTTTCTTTGGTAACAAAACTCCATAATCTTTTTAAGTTCAAAAGATTCCAAGCTAAAATACTCTTTGTGGGTTCTCGAAATTGAATTTTGATTTTGTTGGTTTAACACTATTGTGGGGAGCAGATCTTTAAGAACAGTGGCATTTTTGAGAATTCGATTTGACGGGTCTAGAATCAGACGAAGTGGATTGTTTCCTGGCCATTCTCTGGTGTTTAATTTAGGGTTGTCATCAATAACTGTTTGAACTCCTACTAATATGGAAGTTTCTTGGCTTCGCCACTGATGAACTTTCTGCCTTGCCAATGCATTGGAGATCCAAAATGGTTGTTGTTTATCTTTTTTTAATGGAGCGATAAAACCATCTTCAGTTTGTGCCCATTTCAATATGATGTAAGGGCGTTTTTTTTGATGGTAGGTGTAAAACCTTATGTTTAAAAACTCAGCCTCTTCCTTTAGTATGTCTTCAATGACTTCTATCCCAGAATTTTTTAGTCTTTCAATGCCTTTTCCAGCTACTTGTGGATTTGGGTCTCTGGATGCGATCACTACTTTTTTAATTCCTGATTTTATAATTAAATCAGCACAAGGGGGTGTTTTTCCATAATGCGAGCAGGGTTCTAGATTTATGTAAAGCGTAGATTTAGGTAATAAGGAAGTTTGTTTGACTTTATTGATGGCATTGACCTCGGCATGGGCTTCTCCTGCTTTTTTATGCCAGCCTTCCCCGATTATTTTATTTTGATAAACAACTACGGCGCCTACCAAAGGGTTTGGGTGGGTGTTTCCCAAGGCTTTTTCGGCCAAAGACAAACAACGTTGCATAAACGGCAGGTGTGAGTTGCTTTTCAATTATTAAAAATTTTGGTCAGTACGATCAAGTGCACTATAATTGAGGATAAATTTATAACAAATATTAGGGAATGAAGATTCGAGTGATAGAGAATGCCGATAATGTAAAGCTAGCTTTTGCCGTACGTAATTTTTTGATAGAAATGAGAGTGCCAAAAGAAGGCAATGCCTATTCGCATGTTGAACTAGATGTTATGTTTGATGCTTATCAAGAGGATCGTCATATATATTATGTATTCGAACAAGCAAGTGAAATACTTCAAGGTTCAGAAATTTCTCCATTTAAAAATGGAGATCCTAAAGTATGTGAGTTGCAGAAAATTTATTTTCTTCCCAAAGCCAGTGGAAAAGGATTAGGAAAGGATATGATTCACAGCTGTTTGGATTTTGCAAAAGCAAATCATTTTAAACAGAACTAAATAGAAACTATGCCCAATATGAAAGCTGCTCAAAATTTATATCTCAAAACAGGTTTTACTTATGTTGATCAATCTATGTGTGATAATGGCCATTTTTCCTGTCCAATTTGGATGATAAAATCTTTGTGATGAGATTAATCGAAGCACGGAACCAGTTTAGAGCAAGTTTAAAAGAATTGCATACAGTCCAGGAATGCGATTATTACTTTAAAATGATTTTGAGTTCACTTCTTGATGTGGACCCGATTTCAATTTCTTTGGAGCCAAACCACCAACTTGATTCTTCTCAGCAGTCAAAGTTAAAATCAGCATTGGAGGACATGCTTACTGAAAAACCATTGCAATATATATTGGGAGAAGTGACCTTTAGAAAATTGAATTTAAAAGTCAATCCATCAGTTCTGATACCACGTCCAGAAACAGAGGAATTGGTCGGTTGGATTTTAGAAGATTACGTCAAACTAAATCATAAAATTGATCTTATTGATATAGGGACGGGTAGTGGATGCATAGCCTTATCTTTAAAAAAAGAGCAGCCCTTTTTTAACGTAAATGCACTTGATATCGATCAGCCTATTTTGGATGTAGTTCAGCAAAATAAAGAGAAAAATAAACTGGAAATCAACTGTATAAAAGGGGATATTAACGACTTACATAAACTAAAAGTTGAACTTATCGTGTCTAATCCACCATATATTTCACCCAAAGAGAAGACTGAAATTAAAAAAAATGTTTTGAATTTCGAACCGCATCAGGCCTTGTTTGTTCCTCAAGACAATCCACTTTTGTATTATCAAAAGATATTGGAATTTGCAGCGGAAAACCTCAAATCTAAGGGCCGCATTTATTTTGAAATCAATCCACTTTTTGAAAGCGAAATGGAAGCTTTAATTTTTAGTTTTGATTCTTATACCATCACAAAACGTTTGGATATCTTTGGAAAGATTAGAATGTTGCGATTAGAAAAAAAATAGCATGAATATAGTTGTTGAAAAAATAGAATCTTTACGAAAAGTTCTGCATGAGCACAACTATCGTTATTACATTTTAGATCAACCGACCATAAGTGATTTTGAGTTTGATCAGTTGCTTGAAGAACTGCAACAATTGGAAACTCAATATCCAGAATATCACGACCCCAATTCACCCACACAAAGAGTAGGTGGAGGTGTAACCAAATCTTTTGAGACCATACCTCATCGTTTTCCCATGTATTCCCTTTCCAATACCTATTCCAAGGAAGAGTTGGAACTTTGGGAGGAACGCATCAGAAAAGTATTGGGGAAAGAAACTGAAATTGCTTATAGCTGTGAACTTAAATTTGACGGAGTGTCGGTGAGTTTAACTTATGAAAATGGGGAATTGGTTCAGGCACTAACCCGGGGTGACGGCTCACAAGGGGATGCGATTACCACCAATGTCAAGACGATTAATACTATTCCCCTTAAACTAAAGGGAGATTACCCTTCTTTTTTTGAAATACGAGGAGAGATTATATTGCCTTGGGAAGGTTTTAATAAAATGAACGAAGAGCGGGCTGCCAAGGGAGAAACTTTATATATGAACCCTAGAAATACAGCTTCTGGAAGCTTAAAAATGCAAGACAGTAGTTTGGTTGCCAAAAGACCTCTAAACTGTTTCTTGTACGCTTTAGCTGGTGATAACCTAGCTGTGAGCAGTCAGTTTGAGGCTCTTGAAAAGGCTAGAACATGGGGATTTAAAGTGCCTGATTCTGCTAAACTTTTACATTCTATAGATACTGTTTTTGAGTTTATTCAGCAATGGGATGAAAAACGAAAGTCGCTCCCTTATGAAATTGACGGCATAGTGGTCAAAGTAAATGGGCTTCATCAACAGCAAGAGTTGGGATTTACAGCCAAAGCTCCTCGATGGGCCATGGCCTATAAATACCAGACTCAGCAAGTTGCAACTACTTTAAAAGGGGTTCAATATCAGGTGGGAAGAACTGGTGCAGTAACACCAGTAGCCCAACTTAAGCCTATCGTGATTTCGGGAACTACGGTCAAGCGTGCTTCATTGCACAACGCTGATCAAATAGAAAAACTGGATTTAAGACTTGGTGATCGGGTTTATGTAGAAAAAGGAGGTGAAATTATTCCGAAGATTACTTCAGTAGATCCTGCTAATAGGGGGTTGGAGGGAGATAAGATTTTCTTTATCTCTAAGTGTCCTGAGTGCAGGAGTCTTTTGGAAAGAGAAGATGGAGAGGCGCAGCATTATTGTAAAAACGAAACAGAGTGTCCTCCTCAGAGGATAGGAAAAATTCAACATTTTATTGGGAGAAAAGCCTTGGATATCGAGGGTTTGGGTGGAGAGACGGTCGCTTTACTCTACCAAGAAGGGCTATTAAAATCTATAGCAGACTTATACCGGCTTCAACCCAATCAAATTTTACCCTTGGAACGAATGGCAGATAAATCGGTGTCTAACTTGATCGAAGGAATTGAAAAATCAAAGAATAAGCCTTTTGCTAAAGTCCTTTTTGGTTTAGGAATTCGTTTTGTCGGAGAAACTGTAGCTAAAAAATTGAGTAAGCAATTTAAATCCATGAACACTCTACAGCAAGCTAGATTGGAGGAATTAATTGCCACTGATGACATTGGAGAGCGCATTGCTAAAAGTATAGTAGCATTTTTTTCCAACCCGAAAAATCAATTGTTAATTAGTGAATTAGAGGCCTTTGGTCTCCAATTAGAGGAGGTTGAAGAAGAAGGTTCATTGCATAGTGCTTTTGACGGCAAATATTTCGTTGTTAGCGGTGTCTTTGACAAATATTCACGCGAGGAGTTAAAGAATGAGATTGAAACCCTGGGTGGGATTATTACGGGTTCGGTTTCAGCCAAGACTGATTATTTAGTTGCTGGAAAAGGAATGGGGCCTTCAAAAAAAATGAAGGCTAAAGGTCTTGGAATTCCTATTCTCAGCGAAATTGAATATGATTCGTTAAAGCTTTAGGAGTTCAAAAATGTTATATTTATAACAATTTTTTAAATTTTGTCCATAATGATTATTTTTTTCAGTGTGCATTCGGGTTTTTTTAATATTGTTTCCTAATGGCGGCTATTCTATCAAGATTTGCGATGCAGTTACGTCTTAAAGAACGATTAAAGCTCATCTCAACTAAGCCTAAGGATTATCAAAATAAATTTCAATCCCTTTTGATAATCTGTTCAGAAAAGCACTTAAACAACGAAGAGCTGTTTCTGAGGTTTGCAGAGCAATTTGATATTTCGCAAATTAGAATAATATTAATTGTTTTGAGTAATAAAGAAATTTTGGAAACTAAGGAGACATCAATTCAAACGCATATTTTCTCAAAAAAATCAGTTGGTTTTTTTGGAAAACTTCCTGATTCACTAAAGCAGTTGTTTGATAAAAAGTTTGACTTGCAAATCAATTTTTTTAACTCTTCAACACTCTTCACAGATTTGGTAAGTGCTTCTTTTAATTCATCTCTTCGAGTAGGTTTTTCTAAGAGTAATCACCAATTGAACGATCTGATTTTGGATATAGACCTGAATGAGCAAGATCTTTTTCTAAAGGAGACCAAAACCTATCTCAAAGCAATTTTAAATTAATTAAACTATGGATTTAAGAGGCTTAGGAGTTGCGATGGTAACCCCATTTACATCAGAGGGACAAATAGATTTCAGTGCCATACCCGCTATAGTTGAAAATATCACTACAGGTAGTGCTAATTATCTTGTCATCATGGGCACAACAGCTGAAGCTTCTTGTTTAACTTCAGATGAAAAGGATCAGATTATTAAAACCATAATTGAGTCGAATTACGGCAAACTTCCTTTAGTTATTGGTATCGGTGGAAACAATACCGCGAATGTAGTTGAAGAGATCAATAATACTGACCTTTCGTCTTTTCAAGCGATTATGTCGGTTTGCCCTTACTACAATAAACCCACTCAGGAAGGAATATATCAGCATTTTAAAAAGATTGCAAAAGCAAGTCCACTGCCTATCATTGTTTATAATGTTCCTTCGAGAACAGGAGTTTATATAGAAGTTGACACTTTTGTTCGTTTGGTAAATGATTTTGAAAACATAATTGCTATTAAAGATGCTAGTGGTGATATGAGTCATGCAGAAAACTTAATCAAAAAATGTCCTACTCATGTGCAAGTCATTTCTGGCGAAGATGCACTGAATTTACCCATGTTAGTTGCAGGCGCTGTTGGAACTATTTCAGTGCTAGGCAACGCATTGCCCTTAACCATAGTTAGAATGTTTCATTATGTAGCGGAGGGTAATCTTAAAAAGGCTTACGAATTACATTATGAATTGCTGGATATCATATCGCTTTTATTTGAAGAGGGAAATCCGGCTGGTATCAAAGCATTGTTAGAAACACTTTCCTTGTGTGATAAGACTGTTCGTTTACCTCTAGTGAGTGCCAGTGACCAACTTTTTATTAAAATTGAAAAGGCATTGGAGAGTGTTGTTTAGCCCCTTTTGGGTTTAATAATTTCATTCAATATCAGCTTTGCAATAAAAATTTCCATTGTCATTGATATTTAGTACTTTCGCAGAATGAAATTAAGAATGCTTTGTGTATTGTCAATTGCATTAGCAGGTCTAGTCTGCACATCTTGTAGTGACTATCAAAAGTTATTAAACGGTGACGATACATCTGAAAAGTATAAACAAGCCGAGGTGTATTTCAACAATGGGGAATATCGTAAAGCAAATCGGCTATTGGAACAAATTATTCCAAAATACAGAGGTAAGCCCCAAGCTCAGCGGATTATTTTCTTTTTTGCAGAAAGTTATTTTCAGACTAAAAGTTACCTCCTGGCTGCCTATCAGTTTGAAAATTTCATTAAATCTTACCCCAAAAGCAATCGCGTTCAGGAAGCTAGCTTTAAAGCTGCAAAGAGTTATTATTTCCAATCACCGCGTTTTAGCCTAGATCAAGAGGATTCTTACACAGCTATAGAAAAACTTCAGGTTTTCTTAAACTTATATCCAAATTCAGAATTCGCGGTTGAAGCCAATCAAATGATTTTTGAACTACAAGAAAAATTGGAACAAAAAGATTTTGAGATTGCAAAACAATACTTCACTATCAGAGATTATAAAGCTGCTATAAAAGCCAATGAAAACTTTGTATCCAGCTTTCCTGGGACTAAATTCAGAGAAGAGTCACTTTACACCAAGTTTATAGCTTCTTTTGAGATAGCAATAAACAGTATAGATTCCAAAAAGAAAGAGCGTTTGGAAGAGCTTATACAACAATACAATACCATCATTCGTTATTACCCTGAATCTTTATTTCTAGAAGTTTTAGACAAACGAATGACTCAGGTCAACCAAGACCTTGACCAATTTAATCAAGACAGTTCACAACAAACAAAATAAATCATGACAAAGTACAGAGAATCAAAAGCTGCGTTAACTTCCAAAACATATGACAGAAACGAAATGCAAGGTTCAACTGAGAACATTTACGAAGCACTTTCAATTATCTCTAAACGTTCCAATCAAATCAATTTGGACATTAAAAAAGAACTGCACGAAAAGTTAGATGAATTTGCTACTCATAACGACAGTTTGGAAGAGATTTTTGAAAATAAAGAGCAAATTGAGGTGTCGCGTTTTTATGAACGTTTACCAAAGCCTCACGCGATGGCTATAGAAGAGTGGTTAAATTATAAAATTTACCACAGACGTACCGACGAACCCAAAATCTGATACATGAGTTTGTTGAGTGGCAAAAAGATAGTACTCGGAATTACCGGGGGCATTGCCGCTTACAAGTGCCCTTTATTGGTCAGATCGTTAGTGCAACAATCTGCAGAAGTTAGGGTTGTAATGACCCCCTCATCTAAAGATTTTGTTAGTTCATTAACACTTTCAACTCTATCGAAAAATCCTGTTTTATCGACTTTTACTGCTGAGGATAAAGACAACCCTGTCTGGAACGATCATGTTGAACTCGGTCAATGGGCTGATCTGTTATTAGTTGCCCCAGCAACAGCCAATACGCTCTCTTCTATGGTGCACGGCAGATGCAATAATCTTCTTCTAGCAGTCTATCTATCAGCAAAATGTCCAGTATTCATTGCCCCAGCCATGGATTTGGATATGTATGCCCATGCGTCAACAAAAGAAAATATGAATACTTTAAAATCCTATGGGAATCATGTACTTGATGTAGGGGAGGGGTTTTTAGCCAGTGGGCTTGAAGGAAAAGGCAGAATGTTGGAAGCAGAAGAAATCGTGTCTGAAGTTGTATCCTTTTTTAACCCTCGGCTGGAACTCAAGGGTAAAAAAGTTCTAATAACAGCTGGTCCTACCTACGAAGCTATAGATCCTGTTCGTTTTATTGGTAATCATTCTTCAGGAAAGATGGGTTATGCCTTAGCCGAGGTAGCACTCAAGAAGGGAGCATCGGTAACTCTTGTCTCAGGACCCAGTGCTGAAAAAATAAATCACCCTTCATTAAAATTAATTAATGTGGTAAGTGCAGAAGAGATGCTGGCTATCGTTAAAGAATTTTATGATTCGACAGATTTTGCCATAGCTGCAGCAGCAGTAGCTGATTTTAAGCCTAAAAAAACAGCCTCTAACAAGCTAAAAAAAGAGAGCGGTTTAGCTCACATTTCACTTGTTCCTACAGTTGACATATTATCCTATATGGGAGAGAATAAAAAGAAGCAAAAACTCATCGGTTTTGCTCTTGAAACTGAAAATGAACTTGAGCATGCTAAAGCAAAACTAAGTCGTAAAAACTTAGACGGTATCGTATTGAATTCACTTCAAGATGCTGACGCAGGATTCTCGGTTTCGACAAATAAAATAACCTTTATTCACGCTGATTTTAAAGCCGAATCGTATCCATTACAATCCAAACTTGAATGTGCCCAAAGAATATTTGAACAAATCTTAACCCTATGAAAAACTTAGTTACCCTATTTGTCTTTCTCCTCTCCATCTACTCATCTAGCGCTCAAGAATTAAATGCCCAAGTAATTGTAAATTCTGATTTAGTCAACCAAACCAATCAGCAAATATTCAAAACCTTGGAACGTTCTTTAAATGAGTTTTTAAATACTCAGGTATGGACCAACCAAGACTTACTGCCACAAGAGAAAATTACTTGTTCCTTTGTGTTTAACTTGACTAATTATAGTAATGATCAATTTGAAGCGACATTACAAGTTCAATCTCAGCGTCCTGTGTTTGATTCCAATTACGATACTTCCGTACTCAACTTTTTAGATCGAGATATCGTTTTCAGCTATCAAGAATTTCAGCCACTCTTTTTTAATGAGTCAAGTTTTGAATCCAATTTGGTTTCTCTTCTTAGTTTTTATGCCTATGTCATTATCGGTTTAGATGCAGACACTTTTATCAAAAATGGGGGAAGTGTATATTACGAACAGGCACTTCAGGTCGTCAATTTAGCACAAGTAACTTCACGAAAAGGATGGAAACCTTCTGATGGTTCTAGAAATCGTTTTTGGATCATAGATAATCTCAGAGCAAATACTTTTAGAGAATACCGTCAAGCACTTTATGCATATCACAGAGCTGGTTTAGATCAAATGACCACCAAACCTTTGGAGGGTAAGGAGGCCATTATGAAAGCCATTCAGCTATTAGAGCCTTTGTTTCTCCGAAGACCCAATGCCTTTTTACTTCAAATTTTTTTTGATGCCAAAGTTGAAGAGATTGTGAATTTATTTCAAGAAGGCCCTAAAGTTAACTTTAAGGAAACAGAAGCAGTACTTAAAAAAATAGCACCCTTTTTTGGGTCTAGATGGAAACAAATTAAGGCTTGATTTTTTTATTATTCCTATCTTTATTTCTTTAAATTAATTATTCCTAAAGCCTTGTTAAAACAGCTTACAATAAAAAACTTTGCACTCATTGAAGAGCTGGAAGCTTCTTTTTCTTCTGGCATGACCTGTATTACAGGTGAGACAGGGGCAGGGAAATCAATTTTACTCGGGGGTCTGTCACTTGTTTTAGGTAAAAGAGCTGATTTATCTTCACTTCTTGACCCCAGTAAGAAGTGTGTTGTAGAGGCTTCATTCCAAATACAAGAATACAATTTAGAACCCCTTTTTGATGTTTTAGACGTCGACTATGACGACTACACTGTGTTGCGTCGTGAAATTTTACCACAAGGGAAATCCCGTGCATTTATCAATGATACTCCGGTGAACCTCAGTATTTTGGAACAAATAAGCCTGCATTTGATTGATTTACATTCGCAAAATGACACGGTTAGTTTGCTTCAAAACGAATATCAATTTCAGCTCCTTGATGCATTGGCAAATAATAAAGAAACCCTCAGTAAGTATAAAAGAACACGAGAGGAGTATAAAAGTATATCGGAGTCTTACCAACAGCTTAAATTGGATGCGGAAAATGCAAAAGCATCTTATGAATTGGATGATTTTTTATATCAAGAGCTTCTCAAATTAAATTTGAAAGAAGGTATGCAAGAAGACTTGGAGCAGAAGCACAGTGCACTCTCCAATGTAGACTACCTTCAAACTACCTTGGCCGAAGGGATTCGAATTATGGAAACAGAAGCGGTAGGTCTTTTGGACCAGTTGTTAAAATTGAGAAGTCTCGCTTCTGGTCTTGCAGATAAAACAGGTCAATTTACTACCATGGAACAGCGATTTAGTAACATTTTAGCAGAAACAGAAGACCTTTTAAGCGAATGTAAATTTCAATTTGAAAACTTGGAGTCTAACCCAGAAGAATTAGAAAATCTTGAAACTAAGCTTGATGAACTAAACAGTCAAATGCAAAAACACAAGGTGAATTCTATTTCGGACCTGATCACCGTCCAGTCACAGTTGGAAGCTCGTCTAAATAGGTCGCTAAACATGGATGAGGAGTTGAACAAACTTTTAACAAAGCAAAGTAAACTTGAAAAATCTATGGCTAGCTTGGCAGTTCAGCTTACCAAAGCGAGAAAAGGGGCCGTGCAAATTCTCGAAAATGAGTTGGATGACTTGGTTTCTCGTATGGGAATGAATGATGCTGAATTTAAAATAGATTTAGAGCCCTCAACATCTTTTCTGAGTAATGGTTTAGATCACTTGCACTTTAGATTCAAATCTAATAGAGGCAGCAATTTTAAACCGCTAAAGAAAATTGTGTCAGGAGGGGAATTGTCACGAATTATGCTTGCAGTAAAAGCAATTTTATCGAGCTATATCAAACTCCCAACACTGATTTTTGATGAAATAGATACAGGCGTTTCTGGAAAAATATCCGATAGTATTGCCGAGCTTATGGTTACCATGGGGCAAAAACTTCAAGTCATTAATATCACCCACCTTCCTCAGGTAGCTGCAAAAAGTCATTACCATTTTAAAGTTTTTAAGCAGGAGCTTGACAACAAGACGCTAACCAATCTAGTTCCCTTAGACAAAGAAGCTCGAATTGAGGAAATTGCAATTATGCTTTCAGGAAATCAAGTCTCATCAACTGCCATTGCCCACGCCAAGCAATTGATGAATTAAATGTATCTTTGAATTTTAATATTTACAAATGTCACATAAAATTTTAGAAGGAAAAAAAGGAATAATTTTCGGTGCTTTAGACGATCAATCCATTGCGTGGAAAACATCAGAATCTGTTGCAGATGCAGGAGGTAGTTTTGTACTTACAAATGCTCCAGTTGCATTGCGAATGGGAACAATAAATGCATTGGCTGAAAAAACAGCCTCTCAAGTAATTCCAGCAGATGCAACCAATAAAGATGATTTAAATCACTTAATCGATCAAGCCCAAGAAATCTTGGGAGGAAAATTAGATTTTGTTTTGCATTCCATAGGAATGTCTGTCAACGTTCGAAAAGGAAAACACTATACTGATCTAAATCACGATTGGATGACCAAAGGGTGGGATGTCTCTGCAGTGTCCTTTCATAAATTAATGCAGTGTTTATATCAAAAAGATGCCATGAATGAGTGGGGGAGTATAGTTGCCCTCTCTTATGTTGCAGCTCAAAGAACATTCCCCAATTACAATGATATGGCGGATAATAAAGCCTATTTAGAATCTATCGCAAGAAGTTTTGGATACTTCTTTGGAAAAGACAAAAAAGTTCGAGTAAATACGATTTCTCAATCACCTACGCTTACAACAGCGGGGAAGGGCGTAGCAGGTTTGGATGGCTTTTTAAATTACGCTGAAAAAATGTCTCCACTAGGAAATGCAACTGCAAAAGAATGTGCAGATTATACGGTTTCACTTTTCTCTGATTATACAAAAAAAGTAACTCTTCAGAATTTGTATCATGACGGTGGATTTTCAAATGTAGGAGTGAGTCAGGAAATCATAGATGAGTTAACACCAAAATCCTAGCGCAGCTAAACGTAGATGTTTCAAAATGTCGACACAAAAAAGAGAAATTGAAAGTATTTTAAAAAAACTTCCAAACAAAAGTCGTTTTCGATTCTTCTTACTGTTTGTTGCCATTTCTTTCACTTTTTGGGCGAGTACCAAACTTTCAAAAGAATATCAGTTAGTGCAGCCTTTTAGCCTAGTATGGGTTGAGGTTCCAAAGGGTGTTGTATTAAACGATAAGCTATCTCAAATCAAAGTGACACTGAATGCCAGTGGCGTGGAAATTCTTTGGTATCGATTGTTTAAAAACAAACTGTTAATATCATTAAAAGATATTGATTTTACTCCAGAAGACCCAATTTTAAATATGGAGGAGTATTTTTTTGATATTCAACAACAGCTCTTTGGTGGGACACAATTATTGCAAATTTCTCCAAGCTTTTTTCCCCTTCAGTACAGCAAAATGGCTTCAAAAAAACTTCCTGTACTCACCAATCTAGATATAAATTTCCGTCCAGGTTATTTGGGAGAGGAGCGATTGCAAATTACCCCAGACAGTGTTGTGGTTAGGGGACCTAAAAACATACTTGATACCCTAGTCCATATCAATACTGGGGAATTTAAAGCATTGGATGTCCATGAAAACATAAATCAACAAATTGAATTAGAGCGTTTAGAAGGACTTGTATTTGAGGTTGAGAGTATTCAGCTCTTTTGGCCTGTATTGCCATATTCCGAAAAGAGTTTAACAATTCCCATTGAGGTAGTTAACATACCAGTTGGGGTTAAAGTCAAACTATTTCCCCCTGAAGCTAATTTGAGAGCCACTTTGCCCTTATCGCTTCTCAATGCTATTCAATCCAGTGATTTTTCTCTGGTTGTGGATTATGAAAACATACGAGAGGGACAGGCTGATGCAATGGAGTTGAAATTAACGAAACAACCACCTTCAATTAAAAAAGTGATTTGGGAACCTCTTAGTGTAAATTATCTGATAAGAAGATGAAGATCATTGGCTTAACAGGAGGCATTGGAAGCGGTAAATCAAGTTTACTCCCCTGGTTTAAATCCAAGGGAATTCCTTGTTTTGAATCAGACAAGGTCGGGAAGCATTTGCTCAATGGTCAACTAAAGCAGAAAATCATCGATTGTTTTGGCCCTGAACTCTATCAAAATGATTTGCTTGATACCAAGATGATGGCCAAACGTGTATTCCGAGATAATGAGGCCTTGGAAAAACTCAATAATCTCGTTCATCCTGCTGTGGAAGCTGCTTTTAATGATTTTGTTGAAAAGAATAAAAATGCATCAATTTTAGTTAAAGAAGCTGCAATATTATTTGAAACAGGGGCTTTTAAAGGCTGTGATTTTGTAATTTTGTTATGTGCTCCAATAGAAAAACGGATTTCTAGAGTTACTCAAAGAGATGGAGTAAAAAGGGCTGAAGTATTAGCTCGAATTTCAAAACAATGGGAGGATAACAAAAAAAGACCCTTAGCTGATTTTGTGATCGAAAATGTCAGTCTGGAAGAGGCAATCCAACAACTTGAGGCAATTTATAGAAAGCTGTCAGTATAAATAACGGATTAACATTCTATTGGCATTTTTTTTGATCAAAAAAAAGGAAATTTGTTTCTCTCAAATTTAAAAGGGATATTCGTTATAAAATGTAATCGAATGTTTTTATGAAAAAAACATTATTTATTTCCCTTGTAAGTTTTATGATAATCTCAATTCTAGGAATTGTAGGGCTTCAGGGGTATTGGATTTACTCAGCTTGGGAAGATAAAGAAGAAGAGTTTTCATTGGCTGTACAGCAATCTCTTCAGTTGGCTGCCGACGAAATCCAAGAGCGTGAGTTATCAGATTATATTAAGGCCTACGAAAATTTAATTGATTCCCTTGAAACCCCTGACAACGCAAGCTTTGCAAATGTATTCCTCTTTTTAGATGAAGATAAACCTAACAATTTGTTGTCCTACTATGCCTACGGTATTCTAGAAGAAGATTATCAAATCACACCTTATTTAGACCCTAAACTAGGTGATTCAATTGATTCGGTGACTGATGTAAAGCAAGTCAAAAATACTACCATCATTAATGAAAATGATGTTTTTGATAGAGAAAATAATATAGCCACTTCAATTGAAAAAATTAAAACAATTGAACGGATGAATGTCAATAATCAGCGCATTCGTAGTATTTTTAAGGACTATACTTCCAATACTCCAATCCACAAAAGATTAAACTCTCAAGAATTGGATTTTGTTCTCAGGCGCCAATTTGATTCTAAAAACATTATTACTCCCTATGAGTTTGGTATTTATGACGAGGGATTAGCAACAAAAATTAAATCAAATAACTATTTGGAAGAACAGCTGGGTTTTAGATACTCAACTCCAATTTTTATGGATCAGAACGGTTTAGGGCGTTATGAATTGGTAGTTTCTTTCCCTAAAAAAGACCAATATGTTTTCTCCTCTATTATTGGACTTGGAGGTTTGACCTTATTTTTGACCCTTTTTATTGTATTAGTTTCTTCTAGTGCATTATATCAAATCATTCAACAGAAGAAAATATCAGAGATAAAAACCGACTTCATCAACAATATGTCGCATGAATTTAAAACTCCAATAGCAACTATTAACCTAGCTTTAGACGCCATTTCAAATCCCAAGACAAAGTCAATACCTGAAAAAGTTGAGCGTTATGTTAGTATGATAAGGGAGGAAAACAGTCGTATGCTGACCCAAGTAGAAAACGTTTTGAGAATTTCTCAGTTGGAACGTAGCAGCAATCCAATTAAAATGTCCAAAGTGGATTTGCATTCTATCATAAACGATGCAATTAGTCATATTGAATTGATTTTAAATGATAAATCGGGCTCTTTAACAAAAAAGTTCAATGCTTCAGATATTGAGGTTTTAGGAAATAAAAGCCATTTGACAAATATTATTGTAAACCTTCTTGACAATGCTCTAAAGTACTGTGAAAGTACTCCTAAAATAATTGTAGAAACTTTTAATGAAGAGGATAACTTTGTTTTAAAAGTATCGGATAATGGTTTAGGAATGAGTCATATGGTTCAAAAGAAAATTTTTGATAAATTTTATAGAGCTTCTTCTGGTAACATTCACAATGTGAAAGGTCACGGTCTAGGTTTGGCTTATGTCAAAAAAATAGTTGATATTCACAAAGGAGAAATAAAATTAGAAAGTAAAGAAAACCATGGAACAACGTTTGAAATAAAGCTTCCTTTAGAGTAAAATTTAATATTAATGCCTCTTGATAGTATATGAAAAAAGACAATAAGAAAATTTTAATCGTTGAAGACGATTCAAATTTCGGTAACATTTTAAAAGAATACCTAAGTTTGAATGATTACAACATTACGCTAGCCAAAAATGGAATAGAGGGCTTTGAAAAGTTTAGAAAAGAAGAGTTTGACCTCTGTATATTAGATGTGATGATGCCTTACAAAGATGGCTTTACATTAGCCAAAGAAATCCGTGAGGTGAATGATACTGTACCAATTTTCTTTTTATCAGCAAAGCACTTAAAGGAAGATGTTTTAAAAGGGTTTAAGCTGGGAGCAGACGATTACTTGACTAAACCTTTTGATTCCGAAGTATTGCTTGCAAAAATCAAAGCAATTTTAAATCGCAGTAAAGGGCCTAGTGGACCAGAGAACGATACTTTTGAGTTTTCTTTCAGTGATTTTTCCTTTAATTCAAAACTTCGTTTTTTAACGTTTAAAAATGAAGATCCTGTTAAATTGTCCCCGAAGGAAAATCAATTATTACGTCTGTTAGTAATTCATCTCAATGATTTGTTACCCCGTGAAGAGGCTTTGAACAAGATTTGGCGCGATGATAATTATTTTACTTCTAGAAGTATGGATGTTTATATCGCTAAGTTGAGGAAGTATTTAAGTGCAGATGATAAAGTTCAAATCCTCAATATTCATGGTGAAGGATTCCGTCTGGTGGTCATCTGAGATTGCTTGGATGGAATTGCTCCATAATTTTTTTGAGATGAAGGCTGTCTAAATGGGTGTAAACCTCTGTGGTGGTAATACTTTCATGCCCCATTAATACTTGAATTGTTCTCAAATCTGCACCGTTTTCTAAAAGATGTGTCGCAAAAGAATGCCTAAAGGTGTGTGGTCCGATTTGCTTTTGAATAGAGGTTTCATTAGCCAGACGTTTTATGATCGTAAATATCATTTGTCGTGTCAAAGAACTTCCATTTCTGTTGAGAAAGACAATGTCTTGATGCGCAAGATTAATTTTTTGAAGATTTCTAACCTTGTGAATATAGAGCTCTAGGTGTTTTTTCGAGTGGCTTCCCATAGGGACAAGTCGTTGTTTGTTTCCTTTACCCGTCACACGGATCATATCTTCTTTAAAAAAGAGATTGGACAAGCTCAGTTGGGTAAGTTCAGACACTCGTAATCCACTACCGTAAAGGGTTTCCAGTATAGCCCTATTCCGATGTCCTTGAGGATGTCCTAAATCAATTGCATTCATTAGAAGGTCAATTTCTTTAATACTCAATACATCGGGTAATTTTCGGCCGAGTTTGGGTGTTTCGATAAGATCAGTAGGATTAGTCTTACGGTAGGATTCAAAAATTAAATAATCAAAAAAACTTCTAAGTCCAGCAATGCGTCTTGCCTGAGTATGAGGACTCATGAATTTCGCTGTTTCGTATATGAATTTTTGTATGGTTTCCCGGGAGCAGTCTAGAGGACCTTCTTCACTTTCAATTTGACCTAAAAAAGCTAAGAATGATTTGATATCAAGCGCATAATTCAGTATTGAATTTTCGGACAAGCCCCGTTCAATTTGAAGATACATTTGATAATCTGAGAGCGCTTGGACCCAATTCACTTTAGTGCTTTTAGGGGATTCAACTGAATTTATATACTTTTACTAAAATAATAAAAATGAAGATCAGTATTATTAATGGGCCTAATTTAAATTTGCTAGGGACTAGAGAGCCAGGAGTATATGGTAATCAGACTTTTGACGAATATTTTAATACGCTCAAGGATAAATTTCCTGAGGTTCATTTTGACTATTTCCAATCCAATGTAGAGGGCGAATTAATTAACCAACTCCATGAGGTAGGTTTTTCAGCAGATGCGATACTTTTAAACGCAGGAGCATATACCCATACCTCTGTTGCCATAGGCGATGCTATTAAGAGTATTGATTCACCAGTTATTGAACTGCATATTTCCAATACATTCGCTAGGGAAGACTTTAGACACACCTCTTACATTACTCCAGTAGCTAAAGGGCTTATCATCGGCTTTGGATTAGATTCTTATCGTCTTGGAGTAGAGAGTGTTCTTAGTTAAAAAATCCTTTTAAACATTTTAACCTTTCTAATTAACTGCGTTTAATCATTCATTTGAAAGGGTAATTTTTGTATTTTGGTTAAAAACAGAACTTAAACTTATGAAACCAATTTTTACAATTTTAGTAACTCTGCTGCTCTGTTTACCTAACCAAGCTGATGCGCAAAGAAAAAACAGAAAAAAAGCAGACGCAAAGCCATCTGAAGTGTCTTTAGATGCTTTTTCATTTAGAAATGTGGGTCCAGCTTTTTTATCTGGACGTATAGCAGACATTGCTGTTCACCCCAATAATGAAAGTGTTTGGTATGTTGCAGTAGGATCTGGAGGTGTTTGGAAAACCGAAAATGCCGGAACTACTTGGACTCCAATTTTTGATGATCAATCAACCTATACCACGGGTTGTGTTGCAATAGATCCTTCCAATCCAGAGATCGTTTGGGTAGGAAGCGGTGAAAATGTCGGTGGTCGTCACGTTGCTTATGGTGATGGAGTTTATAGAAGTACGAATGGTGGAAAAACATGGGACAATATGGGCCTTAAAAACTCAGAGCATATTTCTGAAATCATTGTTCATCCTGATAATTCCGATGTAGTTTGGGTTGCCTCCCAAGGTCCTCTTTGGAGTAAAGGGGGAGAGCGAGGTTTGTATAAAACTACAAATGCTGGTAAATCGTGGAATAGAGTTTTAGGAAACGATGAGTGGACAGGAGTAACCGATATTATGATAGACCCCAGAAACCCAAGTATAATATATGCTGCCACTTGGGATAGACACCGAACAGTTGCTGCCCTAATGGGTGGAGGACCAGGGACAGCCATTTATCGATCAGATGATGGTGGTGATAATTGGATCAAGCTTTCAAACGGTCTTCCCAAATCAAATATGGGTAAGATTGGAATTACAATTTCACCACAAAATCCAGACGTGGTCTATGCTGCTATAGAATTAGATCGTACCAAGGGAGCAGTTTACCGCTCTAAAGATCGAGGGTCATCATGGAAAAAAATGTCGAACACTGTTTCAGGTGGAACTGGACCGCATTACTATCAAGAACTTTATGCCAGTCCACATAAGTTTGACCGTTTATACCTTATGAATGTAAGAGTGCTTACCTCTGAAGATGGCGGTAAAACTTTTGTTCAACTCAAAGAACAGGACAAACATTCAGACAATCACGCCATCGTATTTAAAAAGGACGACCCCAACTACATCATGCTTGGGACTGACGCCGGTATATATGAGAGTTTTGATTTAGCTGAGACCTGGCGTTATATCAAAAACTTACCCTTAACACAGTTTTACAAGGTAGCAGTAAATAATGCAGAACCCTTTTATCACATTTTTGGAGGTACTCAGGATAACGGTTCGGCAGGAGGTCCTTCCGCCACTGACGAAAGACAAGGAATTGCTAATAAACATTGGTATAAAACGCTCTTCGCAGACGGCCATCAATCCGCTACAGATCCCGTTTATAACGACATTATTTACGCTGAAACACAGCAAGGAGGCTTGCATAGAATTGATTTAACAACTGGTGAGCAAATATCAATTCAGCCACAAGCTGCTGAGGGTGAACCCCATGAGCGTTTCAATTGGGATGCTCCTATTTTGGTAAGTCCTCACAATCCCTCACGATTATATTTTGCTTCTTACAGAGTGTGGAAGTCAGAGTCAAGAGGAGACGACTGGGAAGCCATCTCTGGTGATTTAACGCGTAACGAAGACCGAATCACTTTAACAATAATGGGTCGTCAGCAGAGCTGGGACAATGCTTGGGATGTTGGGGCCATGTCAAATTACAATACCATTACCTCTTTGGCAGAATCTCTTGTACAAGAAGGTTTATTGTATGCCGGTACTGACGATGGTTTTATCCAAGTTACAGAAAACGGCGGGGACACTTGGAAGCAAATACCAGTTACTGCGCTCGGACTACCTGAGCGTTCTTTTGTCAATGACATCAAAGCAGATTTATTTGATGCCAATACGGTCTATGTATCATTAGACAATCATAAAGAAGGAGATTACAGTCCTTACCTATTTAAAAGTACTGATAAGGGAATGACTTGGAAATCAATCAGTTCAAACATTCCGGACCGCACTCTAGTATGGCGTATGGTCCAAGATCCAGTTAAGGCAAATCTTCTTTTCGCAGCAACTGAATATGGAATTTACACTTCCTTAAATGGGGGAACTTCATGGCAAAAACTTCCAGGGACTCCCACTATATCGTTTAGAGATCTTACTATTCAAAAACGAGAAAATGATTTAGTCGCTGCATCATTTGGGCGTGGCTTTTTTGTTTTAGATGATTACAGTGCATTGAGAGAATTTACTTCTGATAATTTGAATAAAGAAGGTAAACTTTTTCAACCAAGACCGGCAAAATGGTTTGTACAAAGAAGCAATGTTGGGAATACGGGCGCAGATTACTACTTTGCAAAAAACCCTGAATACGGTGCAGTATTTACCTATCACCTTACTAAAGAATACAAAACGCAGAAGTCACAGCGCCAAAAACGTGAAAAAGAGCTGAATAAGGCACGTAAAAATGTTCCATTTCCAGGTTGGGATATGCTAGATTCTGAAAAACAAGAAATATCTGCTCAAGTGATTTTGACTATCGAAGATCAGCAAGGAAATGTAATTAATAAAGTCAAGCAAAAAGCCTCTAAGGGTAGTCATAGAATCGTATGGAATTTAGAGCATTTTAATCCATTTGCAATTTCAATGAGTGGCCGATCAAGAAGAGGTGGTGGAGCTTTAGCGACTCCTGGTACTTATCAAGCTACTCTTTATCTAGAAAAAGACGGTACAGTAACTAAACTTGACGGTCCGATACGCTTTGAAGTAAAGCCCATAAGAGAGGGGGTTCTTAAAGGAGCTAGCTATGCAGAATACAACACTTTCCGTACTGATTTGAACTCTTTTATTCAGCAGATTAGTGAAGTTCAAGATGAATTTGGACAAAGCAAGAAAAAGCTCAAGGCGTTAAGTACTGCGGTTGACCGTTCTCAGCTCGCTCCAGGTTCTATAGAGCCCAAACTCGCCTACTTAAAAATTGCTATAGCTGCAGTCGATACAATGCTTGAAGGAAGCCCTTCTAGAGAAGAGATAGGAGAGCGAAATCCTTCTGGAGTTCAAAGGTATTTATACAATGCCTTAGATGGGATGGATCATTCTTATGGACCAACGGCCTTACACAAGAATAGTCTTGAAATTGCGAAAAGTATGTTTGTAAAAGTGGAAACCGCAGTAGATAAAATAGTCAATTCGATGATTCCCGAAATAGAAGAAGCCTTAAAAGCGGCTGACGCTCCTTATATAGCAAATTAACGATTAGCATATTACCTTAAAAAGACCTCTCAATGAGGTCTTTTTTATTTTATACTTGTGGCAAGGTGGGGGATAACTCAAAACATTCCAAATGGAAGAAAGGTATCGCGGCCAAAAGATGATCAAAGATGTCTGAAGAAATACCTTCGTAGTTGGTCCAAACCTTGTCTTTGCTGAAAGCGTAAATTTCTAAAGGAACCCCTTGTGCAGTTGGAACTAACTGACGACACATTACCGTCATGTTTTGGTTGATTTGATCGTGTGTCTGAAGGTAGGCTTGAGTATAATATCTAAAAAGTCCTAAGTTGGTAAAGTTTCTTCCATTGATCAGTAGACTTTTATCTGTTTTATGAGCAGTGTTGGAGGCTTCAATTTCTTTCTGACGTTCCTCAATTAAGGGAGCTATACGATCAATTTTCTTCAACTCTGAAATTTCGTCAGGCTTCAAAAAACGAATACTAGTAGATTTTATCAATAAAGATTTTTTAATCCTTCTACCTGAAGATTCGCTCATCCCTCTCCAGTTGATAAAAGAATCAGAGATTAACTTATAGGTAGGGATGGAGGTAATGGTTTTATCAAAATTTTGAACCTGTACAGTAGAAAGACTGATTGAAATAACATCGCCGTCTGCATTACTGTTTGGCATACTGATCCAGTCTCCAATTCGCACGGTATCATTTACCGTAATCTGAACACTAGCGACAAAACCGAGTATGGTATCTTTAAAAATAAACAATAGAACCGCCGAAAGTGCACCAAGTGTGGTTAAAAAAGATCCAATATCCTTACCTGTAAGTACCGATAGAATTAAAATCCCCCCTATAAACCATAAAAAAATCATAAATACCTGAAGGTAACTGTCTAAAGGTTTATCTTTAAATGAGGCTAGTGTTTTGAGAAAGTCGTTTACCGATTTTAATACTGCTCGAATTAAGGCAATGATCAGTACTATGAGCAAGGCCTCAGTAATATTCTGTACAAAAGCCGCAAAGTCTTGACTGATGTCTGTAAAAAGAGTCGGTAAGGTCTCATAGTAAAGAAAGAGTACAGGGAGGTAGGAAAGGACTTTTGGGACTTTATTCTGAATAAGAATATCGTCAAATTTAGATGCTGTACGCCCAGCAAACCTGATAAAAAAACCAGCAATGACTTTTCTTGTAATCCAGAAAATAATACGTCCTAGTACCAGGAATAAAATCAACGATAAAATCAATGCAAAACCACTGGACCAAAATTCAGAAAGACCTCTATCGCTGAATAATTCTGCCAAAATGGATTT
>Ga0228639_1000205_pt1 | contig 27041 bp, 20 predicted proteins | sample 50DmetaG_FD_190532 | JGI IMG/M metagenome (GOLD analysis project Ga0228639, IMG submission 190532) | Seawater microbial communities from Monterey Bay, California, United States - 50D | ecosystem: Environmental > Aquatic > Marine > Coastal | place: USA: California | collected 2016-10-18
GGCTTTTGCTCAACCCAGTTCTAGTTTGCGAAATATTGATTTAAATTCGTCTCTGACTCATCATAGCTTGCGAGTAAAAGTTGATCCTTTTTTGCAGACTATTGAAGTTGAAGATCTCATTAAATTTCCTAATGAGAAAAACAGTATTGAAAAAACATTCAATCTTAACGCTAACCTAGAAATTACCGACGGACCTCGCCGGTTGGAAAAATTAGTGTCGGACGATTCTGAGCCAGTTTTGCGACTGAATGCGACTAGAAACGTTTACACTGTTTCTTTGCCGCGACGGCGATCTGATCAATTGTCACTCAGTTACTCAGGAAAGATCTCGGACGTTATTGTTCAATTTGGGAATGAGTATGCTCAAAGCTTTGCTGAAACCAGCGGAATCATTGCGCCGGAAGGTGTCTACCTAAACAAGAACAGTGCTTGGGTCCCTGATTTTGGAGATGAATTTATCACCTTTGATCTTTCGATTGAGTTTGTAGATCGTGCAGAGGACTGGCTGACCATTAGTCAAGGTGATCGAAGCGGTCGAAATGCTTGGATCAGCCTTCAACCAGTTGAAGAAATTTATCTTATCGCAGGGGCGTTCACTGAATATAGTGATTCCGATTATAAAAGTACCGAACAAGACTCCATCGAAAAACTGGCTTACCTCCGAACACCGGATAAAAACCTAGCGACTCGTTACCTTGATGCGACAGAAAGATACCTCGCACTTTATGAGCCTCTGTTGGGTGACTATCCGTACTCGAAGTTTGCATTGGTTGAAAACTTTTGGGAAACAGGCTACGGCATGCCGTCATTTACTTTATTGGGTGAAAAGGTTATCAGATTGCCATTTATCTTAGAATCCTCATACCCTCATGAAATTTTGCATAATTGGTGGGGCAATGGTGTTTACCCTGACTATGAAACGGGTAATTGGAGTGAAGGCCTGACAGCTTATCTTGCCGATCATTTGTTCCAAGAGATGGATGGCAAAGGCGCTCAGTACCGAAAGGAGATGTTGTCACGTTATCAAAATTATGTGGGCGAGAGTACCGATTTTCCACTGAGGGATTTTACGGCAAGAAACTCGGCAGCCAGTCAAGCAATTGGCTATGGAAAAACATTAATGCTCTGGCACATGCTGAGGAAGCGGATAGGGGATGATTTGTTTGTTGAGGGACTTAGGTCTTTTTATGCAGATTTCCTTTTTAAAACTGCCAGTTTTGCGGATATCGCTTTACATTTTAGTTTGGTTTCGGGTGAAGACTTAACCTCATTTTTTGGTCAGTGGACTGAACGAGTTGGCGCGCCTGAAATAACGCTGAGCGTAGACAAGGAGCAAGGAAATCAGGCTAGGCTGATGTTTGCGCAAGTGCAAGACGAGTCTCCTTATGAAATTAGAATGCCGGTGGCCCTTTTTTATGAAGATGAGGCTGACCCGGTTATAGTTGATGTAAATCTTTCGAAGCGTCTAGAAGGATTTTTAGCGGAAGATTACGATAATCTTGAAGCTGTTATCGCAGACCCGAGATATGATTTTTTTCGACGACTTGATGTTTTAGAGACAGCTCCAACTATAGGCTCTCTTTTTGGCTCGGAGCAGTTAACTTTTATTCTGCCTACGGATGATGAAAAAATTGATCTCGCTGATTGGCGCTCATTGGCTGACGCCTTTGGAGCGGGAATCGATGCTCAAATTTTATCAGCTGATGCCATAGATATATTGCCTGATGATAGGGATATTTGGGTTATTGGGAGAAAAAACCCTTGGTTATCGAGCATAAATACGGCGGCGACCGATTATGGATTAGCTGTAAACTCGGAGGGATTAAAATTTAGCGAGGCTGGTCTGGGTCTGGTCGAATATTCAAATAGGAGCTCGGTTGTGACAGTGCGGCATCCAGCAGATCCTTCGCTAACTATTGGATTTATTCACATCGACAATAATGAAGCTGTCCCAGGGATGATCGAAAAGCTTCCTCATTACGGTAAGTACTCGTACTTAAGTTTTCAGGGGGAGGAGCCGGTAAATGACATTAAAGGAACTTGGGCGAGCAATGGGTCGCCCTTAACGTGGGAAAAAAGTGGGAATAGAAAGAAATATGGGCATGGTGATATAGGAGTGCTTCCACCATTAGCTGAGCTTCCTCCAAAATATTTGCCGTCCAAGCTGAGCCGGCACGTTTCAGTCCTTGCTGATCCGGTAATGGCTGGAAGAGGAATCGGCACTGAAGAACTTAACCGCGCTGGAGATTATATTGAGCGTCAATTTCGATCAGCTGGACTTCTCGCGCCAGAAGGTTCCTTTAAGCAGCAGTGGAGACAAACACTTACCAACGGCTCAACAGTCGATCTCTTTAATGTTGTTGGTCTTCTACCTGGTATCAACCCAGATCTTGCAGATTTCCCTGTAGTCGTCGGAGCACATTACGACCATCTCGGCGTCGACTCTAATGGTGAGATTTTCTTGGGTGCGGATGATAACGCTTCGGGAGTGTCTGTGCTTATAGAAGTCGCGGCCAAGCTCCGTCGCGCATTTAGTCCCCAGAGGCCGATTCTTTTTGTTGCTTTTTCAGCTGAGGAATCGGGGCTTTTGGGATCAGAGTATTTTGCTGATCATTTACCTTTCGGAATTCAAGCAGAGCAGGTTTTTGCGATGCTGAATTTGGATTCTGTAGGCAGATTGGACGGAAAGCCACTTCAACTTTTTGGGACAGGAAGCGCATATGAATTTCCATTCATGGCCCAAGGTATTGGCTTTACGATGGGGCTAAAATCTGAAATGCCTGAACGAGCTATTTCAAGCAGCGACCACTCTAGTTTTTTAAGTAGGGGAGTTCCCGCATTACATTTATTCAGCGGAATTCATGGCAATTACCATAGAACGTCGGACTCCATCGATCTTATTGATTTCGAGGGCATGTCTTTAATATCTTTGTGGTTAGAAGAAGCGCTGACTTACTTAGCAGACAACACAGAACCACTCCGTGTAACTCTTACTAACGCTTCACCCACAATTCAGAGGACTGGATTAGGCAATCGAGAGGCAAGTCTTGGGACTATGCCTGACTTTAGTTACACTGGTGATGGGATCCGGATAGAGGCAGTGCTGCCTGAAAGTGCTGCGTCTGCTGCAGGGTTATTGGCTGGAGATGTGCTTCTAAGTTTCAACGACGTTACCGTTGACAATCTACAATTGTATTCAAATTTACTTAGAAATTCTGAGCCTGGTGACGACGTTCGATTAGAAGTGCTTAGGGGAGAGGAGCGTATTCAATTCAATGCAACGCTCAAACAGCGCTGAAAATGCGCTTTTCAATTAGAACTCTTGTTTAAAAACTTTGTGACTAATTGTTCCGAATTATCTTTTTTGAACTCATATAATATATCATCTTCAGTACTTACCTGTTCCCTGCCGCTATGGGAAGAAATTTACCCTAATAAGCGAACCTATGAGAAAGCTACTATTTCAATTAATGCAAATGCTACTGCTGGGAATGCTGTGGTTGGGAAGTGCTGTTGCTTTTTCGCAAATCCCTCAAATTACGCGTGTCGCTGAGAGTGTCGCGAACATAAAACTGGACGGTTATATCGATGAAGCTGTTTGGAATGATCTTCCTATCATCGATAGCATGCGGGTAATAAATCCTGATACGCTCGCAGAGACACCTTATGAGACGCATATTCGATTTTTTTATACTGAGGAAGGCATATACGTTGGTGCGATCAACTTTCAACCCTCTGATACTTTGATCGCAAGGATGACTACTAGAGATACACAACTAGACCGAGATGGTTTCGTAGTCGGTGTTGACGCTTCCGGTGAGGGGTTATACGGATATTTTTTGAGAATTAATCTTGGAGATTCGATGACTGACGCCTCTCTTTTGCCAGAGAGAACGATGAATATGCAATGGGACGGAGCTTGGAATGGAAGAACGCAAGCCCTAGATAATGGCTGGAGTGTTGAATATTTTATACCGTGGTCAATGATGCCACTTCCGCAAGTGCAGAGTGTTCGTCAAATTGGCCTGTATTTCGAGAGACAAGTCGGTCACCTTAATGGAGAGGCTTGGTCGAATCCTCCGCTCCCGCGTACCGTGAATCAATATCTTTCAGCTTTTGAAAAATACGAGCTTCGTGATATCGAGCCGCGTCGTCAATTAACATATTACCCCTTTGTCTCCTCTATTTTTGATGGTGTCGGTAATCGCCTAGAGTCTAAAATTGGATCTGAGTTATTCTGGCGGCCGACAACTAACACGTTGTTGTCGGCAACTCTAAACCCAGATTTTGGGAATGTCGAATCTGATGATGTAGTCGTTAATCTGACTGCTTACGAAGTTTTCTTTCCGGAGCGACGGTCTTTCTTTTTAGAAGGTCAGGACATCTTCAATAACTCTCCAAGGACAATCTCGCGTCCAGGTCCCGGTTGGGGCCCCATATCTTTGCTCAATACGAGACGCATTGGAGGCGCCGCGATCTATGATGTTCCTGAGAACGTGAATATTGTTCCAACTGATTTGAGTCGGCCGACTGACTTATTAGGTGCGGCCAAGCTTACTGGACAGAATGGTAATTGGCGTTACGGGGCATTATTCGCCGTTGAGGACGACTCACAATTAAGCGGAAATCTTGACGATGGCACACCCATTAGCATTTTGGCGACAGGCCGTGATTTTAGTGTGGGTAGGCTTCTTTACCAAGATACCAGTCGTGGAGGGCGTCGATCCATAGGGTGGATGGGGACTAACTATTCACACACAACTAAAGAAGCGTCAGTTAATGCTTTCGATATGCATTTTTTTTCTGCCGATAATCGCTGGGTCGTTGATACGCAAGTAATGAAGAGTGAAGTAAATAATGTTAGTGGCAACGGCTATTTCGCAGATTTTAACTTTAGACCCGAGCGTGGAGTCAATCACTCCCTGCGGATGACTTATATGGATGACACTCTTGATATAAATGAATTGGGTTTTTTAAGCCGAAACGATGCCGTTTATCTCGATTATAGTTGGTCGAAAACGGAGTCTGATATAAAAGGTTTGAGACAGCGGACCACAAGTTTTTCGACAGTCAATCGAGCCAATACTAATGGAGAACCGATCGCTCTTGGATATATTTTGGGGCAGAATTATAATTTCCTAAATAACAGCAGTATTAATTATAGATTAAAGTACTTTCCTAAAAGAGTCGATGATCGTTTAGGTCGTGGGACTGGAAATTTTCGAATAGTTCAGCGTGAAGGTCTTGATCTGTCGTTTTCAACAAATCCTGCCGAAGAAATAGCGTATAAGTTCAGTTTAAATTTGGATCAAGACGAGCTTGGTCCCGAAAAAAACACTGTCTCCGCGGGGGTGGCTTGGAGACCAGATGACCGTTTTTCTCTTGATCTTAATTTGCGGTATACCGATCAAGAGGCGCTGTTAATTCATAAGGGTAACGGTCGTTATACCAGCTTTGAGGCCCATCAATGGGCGCCTCGAGCTGAGATTAACTACTTTATTACTGCGCAACAGCAGTTAAGGTTTACGATGCAGTGGACAGCCTTAAAAGCCTTTGAAGACCGGTTTTGGCAAGTTAACGTTGGTGATTTGGACTTTTTGCAGGATACACAAAAACCAGGGGATCAAAGCGATAATTTTGTAATTAGTCGCCTAACATTTCAAGCTAGATATCGATGGCAGATAGCACCATTGTCCGATTTGTTTTTGGTTTATACTCGGGGAAGCAATTTGCCTCGTGATGAATTTATGCCGTTCCAGAATCTGTTTGAGCAGTCTTGGAATGATCGCATTGTTGATACGATTGCTTTTAAGCTAAGATATCGTCTTGGTTCTTAACACTGCGTTGTTTTTGTACAACGATAGCTTTGACGTTGTCCTGCTTAAAATAAAATAACAAGAGCGACTATCATGAAAATTTGCCACAAAATTATATTTGCTATCTTTCTGGTAAGTTTGTCGATGTATTCTTTCCCCCAAAAAATAGTTGTTGCACATCGAGGTGCCAGTGGATACTTGCCTGAGCACACGTTGCAGGCGAAGGCGATGGCCTTTGCGATGGGAGCAGACTACATTGAACAAGATTTAGTCATGACTCGCGATGACCAAGTGGTCGTAATCCATGATATTACCCTCGATCGGACTAGTGATGTTGCGTTGCAATATCCGGGTCGGGCGAGGGAAGATGGCCGTCATTACGTCATAGATTTTTCCCTTGAAGAATTAAAAACATTAAATATGCGAGAAGGCGAGCGTACAGTAGATGGGGAAAGGCAACAAATATATCCGAATCGTTTTCCATCAGGGAGTTCCACCTTTCGTATTGCTACTTTTTCTGAAGAAATTGAATTGATTCAAGGATTGAATTACTCAATGAATAAAAGTGTTGGGATTTATCCTGAGATAAAATCTCCTGAGTTCCATTTAGCAGAGGGGAAAGATCTTTCTGCAGCGGTGCTTAAGGTGATGAAGGAATATGGATATAACAATAAGCGCGATAAGGTTTTCCTTCAAACGTTCAGCTGGTCAGAGATAAAAAGACTCCGCGAAATTTTGATGCCGGAGGCCGAAATGGATCTGAACCTAGTGATGTTGGCAGGTACTGAGGAGGAGTATCAGTGGATGTTTAATCGGGAGGGGATGAGAGAAGTGGGTCGTTACGCTGATGGATTTGGCCCTACTAAGAGTTTGATAATCGACACTAGCTTAGATAAAGAAAGAGTAATAATCAGTGATCTTGTTAAACTGGCTCATGATAACGGTATGCAGGTCCATCCCTATACTTTTAGATCAGATACAAGAGGTATTCCAGATTATGCTGAGAGCTTTGATGATCTGCTTAGATATTTTTATTTTGAGGCGGGCGTGGATGGTATTTTTACGGACTTCCCGGATCAGGCCGTAAAATTCCTCTCTAACCAATAAAGGTAGAAAAGGTCCTAGGCCTTAGAAAAAATAACTCAAGCCGAGATAAGCTGCTCTGGGCATTGCAGGACCAAGAAATCTCGGAACACTCATCCCCTGAACAATTGGAGCATCAAGTTCCGACGGGTCCTCACCGAGCAAGCCAAAATTTTCATATTCTCTATCGAACACGTTCTTAATTTTGGCAAAAAATTGCAGCTTCGAAGTCAATTTATAGTTAGCTCTGAGGTTGGTTGTAGTGTAACCAGAGATTGAAGGTAGCTGATTAGACTCATCTCCGCGTAGATGTTGATTAGAGCTAGCTTGAAAGACAAATCCTACCTCTAACTCTTTACTTAGTTCGAAATCTCCAATCAATTTGAATTGTTGTTTTGGAATTCCGGGAATCGAGGCTCCGGCTTGGACGCTAATTTCTCCATTTTCATCAGAAAAAGCGTGATTCGGGCTTAGAGCTTTGAAGCTGTCCTCAAACGTAGCGTTAAGATAATTGTAAGATGCTAACCAGTTGAACTGGCCATACCTACTGTTAAGAGATAATTCAAACCCTTGTCTTTTTGTTCTCGAGACATTCGCAAAGAGGCCGGTAGATCGCCCGGTCGTTTGAAACAAAATGTCATTGCGATTGATTGTCGAAAAAACCCCAAGTTCGTAATTAACATTAGCGTATCTTCCTCTGGCTCCGACGTCTACGCTTGTCGTGATTACTTGTTCGAGTGGCGGATCGGCAAGAAAGGCATTAGGCAACCTGCATTCGAAATCTATATCATCGGGATCTTCTCCCCGAGCCATAGCATACTTTCGGGCAATTTCGAACACACCTTCGTTGCACGCCAGTTCGATTGGTGTCGGCGCGCGGGCCGACTGACTGAGTGAAGCAAATAAAATATGATCATCCGAAGCTCTCCAAGTTACGCCGAATGAGGGGTTCGCCCGAGAAAAATTGTGTTTGCCATTCAATTCTGGTCGCGCCCCTGAAAGATCCTGCAGCTCGACGTCAGTATTGTTGTATCGCGCAGACAGCGTTGCTGAAATTGAGTCACTCAGTTCAGCCGTCGAGGTAAAATAAATGCTATTTGATTTGGATAAGGTGCTTACTGAAGTAGCCTCGCTATCGACAAAGGTTCCGGTTCCGAGGTTAGTGGTTAGTCTCGTAATTGGATCTAAGAGAGAAAGTTCAAGGACTGAATTAAAAGCTGAGGAACCCTTAAAATACGCGATCCCAACGATGCTGTTCAGGGGGACGCCAAAAGCTATTCCGCTGTTGCGCCATTGAAAATCTAGGCCTCGGCTTTTTTGATCGCGTTTGCTAAGGTTGTTTATGGCTTCGTCGCTTAGAAGGCCCGAGCCTGAGAGGTCATCAGTAAAATCCTCTAAATTAAAATCGTCCTCTCCAATGCTTAGAACAAGGTTGTTGATGTAAGCCTCTAAATCTTCACTGTCGCTGAACTGATTATTACAAAGGTCGTCGTCATCTAAATTAAATTCTTCTAAATCGTCTTCTTCTAGCTCTTCGATGAGAGCTCTTCCGGATAGAAAATCGCAGGTCGTATATTCTGAACCGTCCCCGTTGAAAGCGTCAGTGCTATTATCGCGATGGAAAAAATTCCCGCTAAAACTGTTTAATTCGTTTGGGCTAAAATTGAAATCTCCTCCAAACATTTGCATGTTATTAGAGGTCACATCGGGTCCCGTAAAAATTGCAGCTCGGTTAATGGCGAGAAGTTCGACCGGGCTAGCTCCGTTTCCGGTAAGGTCGGAATCTCCGTTTTGATAATAAATATTTCCTGTTCCTTTGACGTTTTTCCACGCGAGGCTTGCGTAAGCATTTGTTGCTTCTGAAGCAGAGTGGTCCCTCCAGCCCTTTTCCTCAAATTGTTCAACATTGATATAGTATGCAATTTGTGATGTTTGCAATTCGATAATGTTGCCGCTCTCAAAAGCAGCTTGGTGACGACCAAAAGCCCCTGTGGTCAGTTGTACGCCAGAGCCTTCGACATCGAAGCCAGTTTTCATGCGAACTGCGAGGGAGCCCCCGAGAGCATTTAATCCGAATAACGGATTCGCGCCGCCGATGAGCGTGATGTCTTTAACTGCTGATTGGGGCATGAGGTCCCAATTGACCGTATCACCTAGGGGTTCATTAATCCGAGCTCCGTTTTGATAGACGGCGATTCCTTGTGCAAGGCCTAACAGTGGAGATGCCGTAAAGCCTCTATATTGCAGATCGGGCTGGAGCGGGTTATTTTGTGCATCGTTAAGCGTTACGCTTAAAAAATTTTGATTCATAAAATCAGCAACGCTGTCTGCTCCCGTTCGCTGAAGGTCTTTTGCATTCCCAGATTGAACTGGGAACGGGATCTTATCTCTAGCCATGCCGAGTCCGGATGGTACAACCCCAATCACAATGATCTCTTCGGGGGTGATTTGGGCTTGTGAAATAGAATTTATTCCGACGAGCATGAGCATAAAAATCGTCGTGCTTATTCTTTTTTCTTCTCTATTTACATTCATAAAAAATATCTTCTTCTGAGACGCAGAGGTTTCATATAATATAAGGCGAATTTAGATTTACTGATGGTCAACTTTTAGCGATAACAAGGTTATTGCAGGGGAAAAAAAATGGCAAATTATTTTATTACTGGAACAAATCGAGGGCTGGGCTTGGAATTTGTTAGTCAGCTTGCCAAACGAGGCGAAACAGTTTTTGCAACGTGTCGTAATTTGGAAAATGCATCTCAGCTCACTGCCCTTGCGAATGATAATAAAAATGTGCGCCTAATTGAAATGGACGTGGCGGATAATGTCTCAAGGGAGCAGGGGCTCAAGGGAATTGAAGGTGAGGTCATTGATGTTGTAATCAATAACGCCGGGATCTATGGACCGAGGAATTCCAATTTTGGCGGATTAAAGGGGGACGATTGGTCCAACGTTCTTCAAACTAACGTTATCGCGCCCCTTCTACTAACACAACTAATAATTGATAGAGTGCGTAGTAGCGCAATTAAGAAATTAATTTTTTTGACGTCTAAAATGGGTTCTATTGAAGATAATCAAGGCGGTGGTGCTTATATCTATCGAAGTTCGAAAAGTGCTTTGAACGCTGCGGTTAAAAGCCTTTCTATTGATCTGAAGAGTCAGGGTTTTACCGCGGCCATGTTGCACCCAGGCTGGGTAAGAACAGACATGGGTGGCCCGAATGGACTCATTGATACTAAAACGAGTGTTCAGGGGATGGTGTCTGTGATTGATAATATAACAGACGAACAGTCTGGACAATTTCTGAATTATGATGGGCGAGTCATTCCGTGGTAGGGGTCTTCATTATTTATTTTCCTGTTTTCAAAAAGTTTAAAAATTTGGGTTTCTTGATTAAATTTCTTATGGGTATTACACCGCGGTTATTTTTCGTTTTTATTTTAAGCTTTGTTATATATACAGGATCATCCAAAGTCCTTGCGCATGGAGGGGTAGCGTTCGAAGGCGATAGTTGCCTCATAAGCGTTAATTTCTTGCAGGCCCATTTCACTGTTTTTCAGCCTGAAACGCGAAAAACTAGGGAGTATTGTGAGGATATTCCAGATGTAACGAGATCCGTTTTCGTGATGGAATATTTGCATGACCTTCTCAACGAGATGAGCGTAGATTTCCGAATCATTCGGGACGAAGGGGGGCTAGGACGCTTTGCTGATTGGGAGGACATAGAGAAAATAGAAAGCATAGAGGAGGTTACCGTTTTCTTTGAGCCGGAGAGAATAGAAGAGGGTGGATTCTTTAGTACAAGTTATACCTTTGAAGAAAGTGGGACTTATATTGGGATCGTAACAGCTTCTCACCCTACTGAGCCGAGGGATTATAACGCAGTGTTTTTTTTTAGAGTCGGTGGAAGAGACTGGGGCACGTTACCGCTCTTCGCTTTAGTTATTGGCCTGCTGCAACTTGGTTACTGGATAAGCAATGGAGGGGTCGAGCGGAGATTCGGCGATAGATTTAGACGATCGTAAAGTGCCTCAGAGGTTAGCCGATAAATTTTGTAACTTGATCGATATTTTTTAGATTTGATCGACGGCGTTGCAGCAGTTACTCGGTGGATATGGATGTGAATGTAAAAATCTTACGCCTGAATAAAGCTGGGGTCCCGGTAAGTTGGCTGACCCGAGAAGAGGCTGCTACATTGCTTGTGAAAGAACAGGTCATGTGGAGCCTCGGTGCAGTCGTTGCGGAGCTATATGGCGGATATAACAATTCTGGTATTCAATCAGTCTTGAGATTGCCCAGTATTGTCGCTTGTGAAGGACAAGTCCACAACGCGAAATATAATGCCCCCCTCGATAATAGGTTTTTATTTCGCCGCGACAGGAATGTCTGCTTATACTGCGGCAAGACTTTTCACAGCCGAGATCTGTCCCGAGACCATGTAACGCCTGTTTCTAGGGGTGGGTTGAACGCATGGACAAACGTAGTGAGCTCTTGCAGACGGTGTAATAACCGTAAGGCGGACCGCACCCCTGAAGAGGCGGGGATGGAACTTCTGGCGGTTCCCTTCGCCCCTAACCAATATGAATTCCTTTATCTTTCGAATCATAATGTTTTGGCCGATCAGATGGACTTTTTGAGCGCTCGTTTTTCACATCAACTGAAAGAGTAAACAAAGCGATTCGATCTTTAAGAAATCCGGCCCTACCTCAACTTCGTGCTACTATTACCAACTTCTTTGGTTTTTTAAGTATTATTTCAGACTTATTCATGTTGAATTTTTCAAATATGTTTTCGAATGTGCAGATGAAGGACCTAAGAGGGTTTTCGTTATCTCTGATAGCTTCAATACTGTGGGGCGTTTTGCCTATCGCGCTTAAAGAGTTGATCGTAGCGATTGATGCTACGACCATTGTATGGTTTCGTTTTCTCCTTGCCGGGATAGTATTAACCGCGTGGCTTTTTTTTACGCAACAAGTTCCAAGTCTGAGGGGACATGACAGACTTTCTTCGATCCTCTTAATTTTGGCGGCGAGTAGTTTGTGTCTTAACTACTTTTTATTTTCTTATAGCCTTAATTTTGTTAATGGTGAAACGAGCGAAGCAGTTATTCAGTTAACGACTTTGTTTTTGATTATCGGCAGCGTGGCAATTTATGGTGAGTCCTTTGTTGCTGTTCAGCGCTTTGGAACATTTCTTATCGTGGCCGGTTTGCTTCTTTTCTTTAACGAGAGGCTTGCGAATTTCTTCCATAGTGGAGACGGGGAAGGGTTCGGTGTCATGATTGTAGTTTTTGCAGCGGTGACTTGGACCGTGTATGCCTTGATACAGAAGAAGTTGCTTAAAAGTTACACTTCTGTCCAGATTTTGTGGGTAATATACATGTTTTCGTTAATTATCTTATTGCCGTTCATCAGCCCTAGCTTAGTGTTTTCTTTAACCGGTTTGCAACAATTGCTTTTATTCTTTTGCTGCGTAAATACTTTGATAGCTTATGGGAGTTTTGCTGAGGCAATGAATTGTTGGGATGCTTCAAAGGTCAGCGCGGTGCTGGCATTGGCGCCACTTTTTACTATAGGCTCCCTAAAGTTAATAGTTTATTTCGTGCCGGATTATGAATTTAGTGATCGGCTTGCGTGGCTTTCCTTGGGGGGAGCTGGCTTGTTAGTGTTAGGGTCTGTTATGACAGCGATTGTACCGCTCTTATCTCGTGAGCCACGCGAAGCCAACTAACTAGACAGTGACAGCCTGCGCGCTGCGAGCTGACGGTAGAAGCTTATAGGAGCTTTGAATGATAATAATAATCAATTTTTTAGCATTGAAGAGAGGCCGGTATTCTATGTTTTCTCTACTTTTTCAATTCATGCTCTTGGCGCTTTCCTCTTCATTGTTGAATGGGCAAGTTGAGAGGTTTGAAATTCTCGAGCGGGAATTAATAAGTGCAGACGATATTGATTACAATTATGAATCAATTTCTGGACGGATTTACCTCTCTTTGGATCCTGAGTTGTCGCTTAATCAGAGGGTAACAGACGTTTCTTATGCGCCACGAAACTCAGCTGGTCTAGTGGATTACTCGGTTGATTTTCGTCTGCTGGTTCCTTCGGCAGAGATATCTAACGGAGGATTAATTTACCATGTGAATAACCGCGGAGGGAGTCGAGTTCCACCTCAGGTGAGTTTGTCACACCCTCTTACAAAGCAAGGGTTCTCTTACCTCGTAACAGGCTGGATTAACGAGCTTTCATCTGAGTCTCTGGGGAGACTTAGGTTACACGCTCCTATAATCTCTGACGGTGGACAAGCGATAAAGGGTAAGGTGCGTTATGAAATTTATGTTTATAGGAAATCAAATGATCGGGAGATAGGTACAGCAAATCACCTCGCTTACCGGCCCACCGAAGACGGACTGGCTGAGGCCGTGCTCACTAGAAGAGCTTATCAGCAAGACAAGAGGGAGGCGATTGACCGAGACGATTTTTCATTAACAGTCATCGATGAAGAGGGCTCGTCACAACCGCGGGTTACGGTCAACCTACTAGGGGGTTTTGAGCCAGGTTTTATTTACGAACTCATCTACGAGGCTCAGGACCCAGTTCTTGCTGGCGCGGGTATGGCTGCCATTCGCGATATTGTTTCTTTGATGCGCTATGACGGCGAGAATCCGTTATTAGGTGAGTTAAACATGCCAGAGATCGACCATACTATTGCGTGGGGTAATTCCCAAAGCGGTCGGTTACTGCGGCATTTTTTGTACGACGGTTTTAATATCGATTTGTCTAAGCGCCGAGTTTTCGATGGTCTTATACCGGTAATCACAGGAGCAGGATACGGGATGTTTAACAACCGGTTTGCTATGCCCACCCGAACCAACGGCCATCATACTAATTATTTGTTCCCTAATGATTTATTTCCGTTCACTTATGGGGATAGCATAGACCCTTTCACCGGGAAAAAGGACGGGTTGTTAAGTCGGGCACGCGAAGAAGGTGTTGTCCCAAAAGTGATGCATATTCAGACCTCAAACGAGTATTGGTTGAGGGCGGGCTCGCTGCCTCACACCGATCCGTTGGGCACAGAGGACGCTGTCATACCTGACGAGGTGCGATTTTATACGATTGGTGGTTCGGCTCATACTTCTCGGGATGGGAAGCCGCGTGCTCCTACCATAGGGCGACTACCGTCAAACCCAAACATGTGGGCGCCGATTGCAGAGTCTCTAGTCGTGGCAATGTCGCAGTGGATTTCTGAAAGCGTTGAGCCGCCTGCATCTAGGTATCCTCTTATCGCTGATAATAGCCTTGTGCGCTCTCACCATGGCAGAAACATTAATCATAAAGCCTGGAATCCGATCGATGGTGTAGACCATCCTTCAGGGCCTTACCACCCCGGATTTGCCGACTATGGACCTCAATGGAACACACACAGAATCATTGAGTCACACCCTCCTCGGGCTATTGGCTTTTATAATGCTCTTGTTCCCGCTGTTGACCTTAACAACAATGATTTAGGCACGAGTACAATTTTGCCGCCTACGGCAGCTGTGCCGATTGCAACGTTTTTGTCGTGGAACTTAAGAGCAGAAAATATCGGAGCTCCGCGGTCGTTAGCTCGTCTCGTCGGAGGGTATCTGCCGTTTTCAAGCACAGAGGTTGTGGCGGCCCAAACAGGAGATCCTCGAGGTTCAATATCGGAAATGTATCAGTCTTTTGAAGATTATTTTTCTCAATATGAGGCTGCAACGGATCACCTTATTGATCAGCGGTTTTTACTATGGGAATTTAAGCAATCTTACATGGATATAGCAGATTATAACGCACGGGTCTTTGATGAATAAAACTTAAGCTGTTGAATTATAGAATAGTTTAAATATTGTCGTTTTTTTCTAAAAAATTGTTTAAATTCTTCGAAAATGTTTGACGAAAATTTCTTAATCATTAGAATATTTTTCGTTGGATCGGTAATTAAACGTGCATGATTTTTGAGGAAAAAAAGAAGGGTGGACTCAATTTTAATTGTGTTAGGGATTCATTCGGCGGCTCTTTTTGTCGTCATAGCGTGTTTGCTTTGCTACATATGTGGTCAAGTTACGACTCAATCTCGGCTATTAGAACGACACTTTGAAAAACCCGTGAGGAAGATGAGAAGAAAACTTATTCGTTTCAGATTGTAAGAGATAGATTAATTCGTCACAGTTCGATCGGCTTCAGTGGGTCGAGGGAGCACCGGTGGGGTTCTAGAGCGAACTGAGACGTAGAACCCTCTATTTTGCCGCCTAAATTAAGCAGACTTTCTGTTGCGTTTTTTCCGAGACATACGATGTTATCTAGGTCTCTTCCTGGACGCACCATACCATCCCAAACGACGTTGGGTGTCCCTAATGCGCTTGATTCTGCCCAAGCGAGTAAGGCTGGGTGTCGAGGTTTTTCCCCACCGCCATCGAAGTTATTATTATAAATATAAATCTGTTCTGGATATGGGTCGTAGTTAGAATCATCGATTTTTCGCCCGCCAAACAGAAAACTGTAGATCATGATGTTGACGTTCCCGTTGCCGGCAAAACGGTTTTCAAAAACCTCAATGTTGTCGTTCGCTAGAATTAGTAATCCGGTTCCAGGAGGGACGTTTCCAACGATATTACCCTCGGGCGCAAAATTTTCTGTATCGTTGCTATAAATATCGTTATTGAAAACTCGGGTAGCTTGCCCTCCTTGGACTGGAAGATTTGGCAGGTCAAAAACTAAGATCCCTCCGGTATTTTTCGTAGCTACATTGCGATATACATCGGCGTGGGTGGAGTTTTCAATCTCAATCCCAGCTACGTTGTATTCTGCTCTAGAATCGCGAACTATGATATTTCTCGATTGCCCAACATAGATCCCGGCATCAGAGGCTCCTATTGCAACGGAGCCCTCTATTAGAATGTTCTCAGATTGCACAGGGTAAATACCGTAAGCACCATTTTCTGTCTTGGCTCCGTTGGTCCATTCTGTTCTGACGCGGCGTATCGTGACATTTTTCGATTGGTTTATTTTAAGAGCGTCGCCCTTCGTGTCTTCGATTGCCACGTCCTCGATGATGAAGTCGTTAGCGCTAACAAGTAGGCCCTCAGCTCCTTGGGCTTGCCCTTTAAAAGATAAGATAGAAGAGTTCATGCCTTTCCCGCGCAAAGTTACACCGGGCACGGACAGCGACAGACTGCGAGAGAACACATGGGTACCGGCTGGAATGTCTATTATATCGCCCGGTTTGGCGTTAATGAGTTGTTCCTGAAAGGTTTCGGCAAAATTTAGATCAATCGAAGAGATTTCGGCCTCATTACACCCACTTAGTGTGAGAGGAAGTAAAAAAAAGAGGCGATAAGAGAATTTAAATGAGCGAAGTTTTTTTTTCATTTTTATTTTCTCGGTCTTAGCGATGCTATCGCAAAACGAATTTTCCTAATTCTTGATCTTTGCGCACCTTATTGTGAGGAAAAATTCCTCCACTCATGGCTATAAAAATACCGTTATCCAATATTTGAAGGGCAGCAATAGCGCACCCGACGTTAAACGGGGCGTCGGTGTCCCTGAATATAGCAGGTTTCATTGATCCCGTAAGAACGATTGTTTTTTTTAATTCTCCTTCCGGGAAAGCGTCGCCGATGGCGCTGGCTGTTTCCACCATCGTGTCTGTTCCGTGGGTTATTAAGATTAATTTCTCGTTACAGCTCGATACTGCTTCGATTACCTTTTCTCTGTCCTTGTCATTCATCTCAAGGCTGTCTTTACGCATAAGAGCAGTGAAGGAAAAGGTCTGGTTGAGTTCAAGGCCCGAGATCATACCCTCGATTGCTGGAGGACCTACTTCATAGGCACTTTTGGCGTCAAAGTAAATTTTGTCAATCGTCCCACCGACGGTTATAACTCTTATTACAGGCATAATGTTCAATCAGTCATTGTTGAGTGGAGGAATCTCAGCGAGCGACTACTTCATATAGCCAGGTATCACCATTTGACACTGAGTTTTCGTTAGAAGCGAGACCGTCTCCGTACTTTCGACTAAATTCGTTCAAAACAGGGCCGACTTCCGGGCCGTTAAGCAACCGTTTTAATCGATGTTCAGATAATTGTCCGTCCACACGGATTATAATTCGGTCATCTTTTTCTAAGTAGTGGGGCCACTGCTTCCAGATCCCGCCGAAAAATGTATTCATATATCCACTGACAATGAAAAGTCTTTCGTCGTGGACGGCCAACCATACTGTCCTGGAACTGACCGGGTCTAGAGTCTGAAATTCTATAGTATTTCTCTCTTGGATGGATGTCCAAGAACTTGGTGGCGCGATAAGTTCACCAGTTGTGAATGGCCCTCCTGAAATTATTTCCAGGGGGCCATCACTGAAACTCATGAGTAACTTGAGCGCTAATGCGAAGCTTACGCAAGCGATTAAAACAATCGACACAATTTTTTTCAGCTTCAATATAATTGCTCCAACTTTACTCGTTAGTTTATTGCTCCTCCTATTTGTGGGGAGAAACCAAGTATTTTTCGCCTGTAGCTTGTTTTGCGTATGACTTGATGTTGTCTGGCTGCAGCATCTCTTCTAATGATATTTCTGCTGCGTAATTACTGGCGAAAGTGGTCTTAATTTCCGCAGCGACTCTCTTGCGCATCTGCTGAAACCTTTCCATTCCGATTTTTCCAATCATCGGTGTGAGCAACCAGCCCCCGAGGCCCCAAGACATTCCGAAAGCTCTTTTTAAAATTGTTGGAGAAGGGTCTAGGCCACCGTAGATATAGACTTGTTTATATGTATCCGAGCCATAGCGACTATATTCCTTTGCAGTTTTATTAGCAGCTACTTCCATCGCAGAAAGTATCTGACCAGGGAGCTCTCCGTTGTTTCCTCCCCCAGTTGCATCAAAACCTAGTGTTGCTCCGGTCTCGACTAGAGCAGCAATGAGGTTCTCCGTGAAATCTGAGTCACCTGTGTTACATACATACTTGGCACCTAAATCTTTGAGAATTTTTTCTTGTTCGGTTTTTCTTACAATATTTATTAGAGGGATGTTGTCATCTTTACAAATTTTTACCAGCATCTGCCCCAGATTGGAGGCTGCCGCTGTGTGTACGATGGCTGAATGTTTTTCCATTTTCATGGTTTCTATGAAAGCAAGGGCTGTCAGGGGATTCACAAAAGAGGACGCGGCCTCCTTAGAACTTGTTCCATCATTCATCACCAAGCAACTCGAGGCCGGCACGCATCTGTATTGGGAATACATAGCGCCGCCAGCAAGGCCCACAGTTTTTCCAATTAGTTCTTTAGCGTTTGCGCCCGCATCCTCAACAACGCCAGCGCCCTCGTTCCCAACCGGCATGGATTGGCCTAACCTGGGCTTCATTGCATTCATTAATGCTGGATGTATTTTCATTGAAGTTACTGTTTGGTCGCCGTCGCCTGAGACACGGATGCTGCTCAAGTCTGCGGCGAAACTTAAAAGAAGACCGAGGTCAGATGGATTAATAGGGGCAGCCTCCACTCGTATAAGCACTTCATCTTCCGCGGGTGTTGGCTTTTTAACGGTCGCAATGGAAATTTCTATTTCGCCATCTTCTGTAACTTTCGATCTTATTTCTTTTGAGTTCTGCTCAGACATGTCTGTTCCTTTTTTGGATTGTGTGACAATTGTGTAATCATAGACCTCATAGGATGATTTTAACAAGTAGACAATATTTTCATACTAGTATACAAGAAGAGACTATGGAGCAATGTACAGACCCTATTACTAATTCCCTTAAGTTGATTGGTGGAAAATGGAAAATTTCCATCATCTATAATCTCAGGAAAGGACCAACGCGGTTTGGAGAGCTGAAAAGAATTTTAGCGCCAATTACGCAACAGATGTTGACTAAGCAACTTCGAGAAATGGAAAGGGATCGACTTATTAAGCGAAATGTTTATGAAGTGGTCCCACCGAAGGTTGAATACTCTTTGACTGAATTTGGTTCATCCTTAGGTCCAGTATTAGATTCTTGGTGCAAGTGGGGCAATGAGAATCAGAGGGTTATGCAGGCGATATTTGAGGAGCATTAGGTTTTATGGCAGCGGACCAAATCTTCAAACTTTGCAATGCACTTGCGATGGTTGGCTGGGCGGGGTTGGTTTTTACACCTCGTTGGACTTTCGCGCGTGATTGGGTAGCGCCCGTTATAGCGCCACTTTTGATTGCTATTTTTTATACATGGCTGATGGTCATTAATAGTCCTCCGGACGGGGGCGGCTTCGGTTCATTATCCTCGGTTATGATTTTGTTCTCAGATCCTAATTTGTTGTTAGCTGGGTGGATTCATTACCTAGCATTTGATTTATTTGTAGGCGCTTGGGAGGTGCGCGATGCCCAAAGAGCAGGGATTCATCATTTGTTAGTTGTGCCATGTTTATTTGCTACTTTAATGGCTGGTCCAGCAGGACTCGCATGCTATTGGTTGCTGCGCCTTTCTGTGGTGCAAACGAAGAGAAAGCAGTCTAAGATTGATAACAGTGCGCCATGAGCGAAAAACGGCGCGATCAAAAAAGAAGATTGCGTAACGCTTCACCGGTTTAAACTTACCGATAGTTCCTCTTCCTATCTTTAAAAAAAGCCTTGTGGTTATTCCCTTGCGCTCGCCGGCGACATAGTCCACTCATATTCAGTTACATCGGGCACTATCTTTGTGCCAGTGCTAAATTTGAAGGGGAATTTCATACCACTCTCGAATTCGAGCTCAACGTAGTAGGCGGTATAGCCTGTTTCTGGAGGAGCTAGTTTAATTTTATAGACTCCGGGTTCGACCTCTGAGAGAGGAGATGATTGATATGCTCGGCCAATTTGCGCTTGCATGAAATTACGATCCTCTGAGTTGAATGCTTGCCAGAGTAAAACTTTCGATGGTCTATCTAAGCTTAATACCGTGATGGTGCCATCGTCTGCGACCTCCCAGGAGTACCTTGGAATTTGTACGTTGTGGACGATCGCGTGATACCAAGCATCGAGACTCTCCCCCACATCTGTTCCGCCCATGCCATGATTCGAATTCGGTACGTAGCGCAGGTGTTTCTCGCCTACTAATTGGTCCCAATAGAATTGCCAAGAATCGGGTAAGAAGAACTCGTCGCCCGTAGAGTTAAGTAAGAACTTAGGCAGCTGGAGACGCTCTCGGTATTCAAATGGTTCCACGATTTTCATTAATGCCTTAAATTCCGGGGTCCCGAGCCATGCGATATTGCCGTTGAGTACATAGTCGCTTACGGCCAAAGAGTAGGCCCCGTAGACTTCGAAATGATGCTTAAAGCTCTCTTCTAAATTGAGCATATCTATCACTATCGGAGCGATAGCGACGACTCTGCTATCCACTGCGGCGGTTGTCCAAGTTGTCCAACCGCGTTTTGACCCTCCTGCGACCACGAATTGGTCCACGGTCTCGTTGCCTCCTTGATCACTGCCTAATAAATCAGTGACAGTATCCATAGCTCTAACCGCAGCCTTAGTCATGGGTAACCGCAGTGGCCATTTTTCTTGCCCAGTGCGAAGATATTTGTCCCAAGTGTAGGCAATAATGGAATCTTCGCTGCGCCTGCGCCCATCGTCATCGCTAAAGACCAGTGGTTGACTAGGCACACCATACAGTGTCGCTACAACAGTGTTCGTAAGGATGGCTCGCCTGATGTCAGTATCCTCAGCGGCTATGCGCATAGCTTGCTCATTATTTCCGCCGGTCAGATATAAAAATGCGATGTTGCTCTCTAGAGTTTCAGGAACGGTGACAGTTAGCTGATGCTCCCAAACGGGAAGGTTAACTTCCCTCTCGGTGAGCCATCGTTGGCTAACCATATTGATAATAAAAGTTTTGTAACTTACTCCTTCAAATTCTCCTGAAACGGTCTCAGCCACGCTATAGCTGTAATTTGGGTCGGGAGCACGAACATATTGATCTAGCGGGGTTAGTTCAAGCTGTGCTGCTTGAAGACCACATGAGTAAAAAGTGAGTAAAAATACACCTAAAAAATTGCGTAGCAGAGAAATTAGTTTACAAGGCATAGCTTGGGCTCCAGAATGCATCGAATAACATACTATCACTGTTTTTCAGAGTAAAAAGAAAAGCTTTTGTAAAACTATGGTCGTTATAAAAGCACGTGTGCAAACGTGTAAGTGGAGGACGATTTGTTGAGAACTATGGCTAAGTCTGGAGCCTTGGGGACGATTTCGCTTTTCGTGATGATTTTTTTACTCTATAGGTTAGCTGCAGAGAGGGTAGAGGTGATTGAGCTGCACACACACAGTGAGGACAATGAGATCGTAACGACCCGACTTTGGATTGTAGATTTTGAGGGATTTCAATACTTTCGTGTTGGTTCCGATGGTTCGGGTTGGTATGACATGATCCAGAATACACTCGTAAAGCAGGGCTACTTTGAGATGACCCGCGATGGAGAATCAGCGAGATACAGGTCAGAAAACAGGCCTGAAAAATCGATTGAGATAAATCAGCTCATGTATGCTAAGTACGGTTGGGGGGATGCCTTCATTGGGAAGTTAGTTGGTGGTCGCGCTGGATCGATTCCAATTCAATTAATTCCTATTTAGTCAAAGATTTTTATTTTTGGCGAATATTCATTGGAGGAGAATAATCCATAGACAGCGTGCGTCGATATTGGTTGAGGTTTCTCTCGTCACGCCCTACTCTAACCTTCTGGTGAGGGTAGTTTTCTGAAAACTTTAACGGAGTAAATATTATGTGCGATTTAGATACACAGAGGGATGTTGACGCGTTCGTTAGCGAACAAATCGATGGCGGTAAGGATCTTTCTCGAAGAGATTTTGGCAAAATTTCAATGGCGGTCACTGTCGGCATGTTGTTACCGCCGGTATCTAATGCTCAGGCAGTTACGGAGTCGGATGTGAGAGTTGAGACTCCAGATGGAATTGCTGATTGTTATTTTGTGCATCCTGCATCGGGGGAACATCCGGCGGTAATAGTCTGGCCTGATATTTTAGGTCTTCGTCCTGCGTTCAGGCAAATGGGGAAGCGGCTGGCACAGTCTGGTTTCTCCGTGTTAGTTGTTAATCCCTTTTATCGGGACGCCGTGTCTCCTGTTGTTGGTGAGGGAGCAAGTTTTAGTCAACCTGAGACTCGTGCAATAGTCCTTCCAATGGCAAGGCATTTAAACGCGGAAACTCATTTTTCGGATGCGCGCGCAATGATTTCATATTTAGATCAACAAGCCGCCGTAGACACAACTAGGCTCGTGGGCACTATCGGTTATTGCATGGGTGGGCCAATGGTTATGCGAACGGTTGCGGCTGTCCCCGAGAGAATGGGTGCAGGTGGAACGTTCCACGGTGGTGGATTGGCAACTGAGGCAGAGAATAGCCCTCACAGGCTTATTCCAGAAACTCAGGCCAGTATGCTTCATTGCATAGCAGCGAACGATGATGAGAGCTCCCCTGAGGCAAAAGGGATGTTGAGAGAGGCGTATGCAGACTCTAATATTCCAGCAGAAATTGAGGTTTACCGAGACACCTTGCATGGTTGGTGCCCCCCTGATTCTCTTGTTTATAATGAAATTCAGGCAGAGCGTGCTTGGAGTCGAATGCTCAACTTATTTGAAAACGCACTCGCGTAATCTCAGCGATTGCTTTCGAGCTCGAGCTCAAAGAGTTCTCGCAACGTGCCGCGCCAAGCGCGGTACTGTTGCTCCATGGTACCGGTGAGCCCGTATACTTGGGTGTTCAATTCGAGCATTGCTGGTGCTAGTTCTTGGTTGAAGCCTTGGGCGAGCTCGGTAAATTCATGCTCGTAAATCTTGCTCCATTTAAACCGGTCATACCGCTGGCTTAGGGCGAGAAAGTTGCGAGAATTTCCATAACTAGCAGACGAGCGCGACCCTTCAGCATTTTTTCTTTTTCCTTCTACAATTTCGTCAAGAGAGTATTTTCGCCAAAGAACGTAAGCTGGTTGAATGTCCGTGTATAACGTCTCGTAATATTCGTCTACCGTATCGACGAAAAGCTCATGTCGATCTTGCATGTCCTTCACTCGAGCAAAAATTGGATCGTTATCCGCGGGAAAGCGAGTCGGGACCAGACGTCCGTCGGGGTTCGTAATGAGGCTTCCTTCAAACGCGGCTGGGGCCATATCGACGGCATAATTTAATTGGGTAACTTGATTAATCTCATTGCGCTCTGCTTGTGTTAGGAGATCTCGAGACAGGAGGATGTCGTTAGCAATTTGAGAGTAGAGGTCTGTAAATGGATCTTCGTAGTTAGCTCCATCGAACCGGTTACCAAAAGTGAAGCGCGTTGAATTTGGGTAGTCTGAAATTGTAGCTAAGTCTGTATAGTAATTTTCAAACCAAATACGGTTAGTACTGTCCATGGCCTTAACGAAAAGTTCGAGCCTCACCCCGTCCGACCTAATTATTTCACCGCTAACTGTGATGTCGAATGTGGGGTCTCTGTCAGGTAGCACTCTTACGGCCCCCCAGTTATTTGACGCCTCCAGTGCGTTGCTGAGAAGGTGTGGCAGAAACCGAGTTTCCTTTTGAGTTATTTCCTCGAAAATCCATGCTCCAAATTTTTTAGTTTCCGATGGGTTTCGCTTGGTTGAGGTGAAATTTTGCACATTGACCGAAAGTTGTTGCTTAGTTTCAGGTGCAGACTCGGCAATTATCAGCTCAATTTCTCCAAGTGGCTCTGAAAAAGCGACTTCCTCATCGATAGGGGTATTAGAGAGGGGTAAGGAGCTCGTTTGATTGCAACTAGCCAAACCCACAGTAAAAAGGAAACTTAAGAGCGCTCGCATTAAGCAGTGATTCATCTTAGCCCTTCTGTGCGGCTGCAAACTCTGCCGCGGCTCAACGTCTGATCACACTGAATATCAGGAGCGGGTGCGTCATAGCGAGTGAAAGCTTGTACGAGGCTGAATGACTCTCGGTTTCTACTGTTTATTGTGATAATAAGGTTAAGTTCTTTGCGGTTAGAACTTACGTTGAAGCGATGAACTATGGAGAGTTCACCTGGTAGCGTTGTTTGGAAAACGAGTTGTTGTTGATCCCATCCGCATGCTTCTACTCCAAACTCATTGGCAAAGGTCTGTATAACCTCGTACCCCAGGCCACACACGAGAGTAGAATCATTTCGGCGGGTTATCCTGATTTCGTCAAGAGTTTGGGTGATGTTAAGCGTAGTTTGTCGACTGACATATTCGGCGAGTCTGGCTAGTTCAACAACGCTTGCGGTGCTGCCGCTACTTCGTGGTAGATTGATACTGCCCACGCTGATAGGTGGTTGCACAACATTACGCCTCGGTGACTGAGAGGTTTGTCTTTGAGCGGCCTCTTGGCGCATTCGCATTTTTCTATTGAGTTCATCGCGCCAGTTATCGCTGCGACGAAAATCTTTCTCCCAACTTCCAGAAAAATCAAGGCGGAGAGGTTTATTTAGATCAAGGACAGTGAGTTTTTCTTCAGCACCAAAGGTGAGATTGGACAATACAATTAGGATCGCTATTGCTAGAGTGGGGGATGATTTGTGAAAGGTCAAAAAAGTTTTCATAACATCATTATATGCGGACTAATCATTTAAGTTGTGTTAAGAGTAGCATGTTGGGCTTTGAAGAGCATTGATGCTGAGTGCGACCGTGAGTTTGAGATCAAAGTAAAAAAATCATTTTGGAGTAAGCAATCATGTCCCCACATAATACATTTAATTTGCGTGTTGTCCCGGGGGTTTTTTGTTTATTTGTTTTTATGGGAACTTGTGGTTTTGTTGTTAACGATACCGTCGCTCAAGACAACTACTCGCAAGATCTTGTTACTGCGTTTTGGCGGTCTACGTCCGAGGAGCAAAGGAATAAAGTCGTTGAGGATTTAATTAAAGCGAGTCCCGATGCTCCAACTCTGTATCGCTGGTTGCAGGCAGGCCCACAGTTTTCGGTCGACGTTGAAACTGGGGTAGTTGAGAGGACTCGATTTAATAAATCTGGGATGGAAATGCCTTACGTCATTTTGATCCCCCCAAGTTATACGCCGACGAAAAGCTACCCTGTGGAATTCATACTTCATGGAGGTGTTGGTCGCAAGAAGTGGCGTGAAGGGGATACTTTCTGGCGAGGTGGTTACGATTCTCTGAAACATCCGGATAAAATTATCGTGGTACCAGCGGCTTGGAATGCCGCATATTGGTGGCAGTCAGAGCAAGCTGAAAACTTGCCGGAGATTCTTAAAGCCATCAAGCGAGAGTATAATGTGGATGATAATCGGGTCTCCCTTACAGGCGTGTCAGATGGAGGGACTGGGGCATATTTTTTTGCTTTCAAGCAGCCTACCCCTTGGGCATCTTTTTTACCTTACATAGGGAATGCCGCGGTTCTGCGCAACCCGCAGAGTGGGGGAGGTTATCGGCTTTATTTTGAAAACTTACTCAACAAACCTTTATTTATAGTAAACGGTGAGAATGACCCCCTGTACCCCGTGTCTTCTGTGGCGCCGTTCATAAAAGTTTTAGTTGATGCGGGGGTTAAGCATACTTTTGTTCCGATTGCGGATGGCGGACATAACCTTAATTGGATGCCAGGCCAAGCAGCTGACATTGAAAGTTTTAAAAAGCAAAACCCAAGAGTGCCTTTGCCGGACGCAATTCAATGGGTTGCAGATCGGACTGATATTTATAACCGAAATCATTGGCTCCGTATCGATTCCCGGGCGGGGTCTAGTTCGCCGGCAGTCGTTGCTGCTACAAGAAAAAGCAATCGAGTGGTTTTAGACACTGTTGGTGTGAGCGCTGTTACATTACTTATAAGCCCTGAGCAATTTGATTTTGAAAAGTCGTTCGAGGTGGTAGCAGACGGTAAACGGATTTTCGCAGGAGAACTAATTTTTGATAAGTCCGTGATGTTAGACTGGGCGGCGGTTGATCTGGATAAGAGTATGCTTTTTGCGGCGGAACTGAATTTAAAAATAAAACCGCGTTAGCGTCAAATCGGTTCGTGTTTTAGAGTGTAGATTCATTAAAAAGCGCTTGATATATTGAGCGTCTTAAGAATGGCGTCGGGTTGATGAGGCGCATAGTGATAAGGGAGAAGGAGAGGTGAAAAGAATGGACATGGTTTCTACTAAGTTAAATAGCTGTTTTTCGTCTTGGGTATTGCTTGTTTTGTGTGGTGGGGCGGCACTCAATGTCAGCGGTCAGGAAACTGGTAATGCTCGCGGGCCCATCATAGATATGCCTTACGAGATAGTTAGTGGTTGGCTGGACCCATTCCAAGAAAAAGGTTTTGCGTTCGGAGGTAATTCTGCGATCTGGGCAGAAACGCAAGACCGCATTATTATAAACCAACGAGGCGAGACGATATTGCCTTACCCTATACCTGAAGGTTTTGCAGGATTTGCTGGGTCACTGGGTATTAATGTTCTCAGGGAAGCGAATCGCCGAACGTGGCAGAATTGTCTGTTTGAGGTGGATGCTAACGGGAAGCTGCTGAGTGTTTGGGATCATCTAGATTATCTCTGTGAGGGAGCGGATGGTCCTGGACCTGAGCGCATTCGGGTCAATCCATACGATCCTGACCGCAAATTATGGATTGTCAATCAGACACATCATGAAATTCATGTTCTTTCTAATGATGGGAGTGAGGTTATTGCGACTTACGGGGAGAGAGGTGTGCCGGGCAATGATGCAGATCATTACGGAAGCCCGCAGGACGTGGCTTTTCTTCCTGATGGTCGCATTTTGGTAGCTGATGGACTACTTAACCATCGGGTGATTGTTTACGACGGCGAGATGAATTACTTGGGTGAGTTCGGAAGCCAAGGAGACCAGCCAGGTCAATTTAATACGATTCATTCGCTCGCCGTCGGTCCTGGCGGGCGGGTCTTTGTGACAGATCGCTCTGGTAATAACGGCGTGAATTTATATCGGACTACAGATGATCCAGCTGTTTTTGAATTTGAGCGCTCGATTGGTGGGCCTCTCACCTTGCCGTTGGATATAATTGTAAATGAAGAAGATTTTTGGATTACAGATCTCGGACCTTTGCGATTTATAAATTTTGATTTTTACGGCAACATTAAAAACACGTGGTTGGTACCTGCTGGACTTCCCGATGGTTACTTAGAGGTACATT
>Ga0228639_1000228_pt1 | contig 25720 bp, 23 predicted proteins | sample 50DmetaG_FD_190532 | JGI IMG/M metagenome (GOLD analysis project Ga0228639, IMG submission 190532) | Seawater microbial communities from Monterey Bay, California, United States - 50D | ecosystem: Environmental > Aquatic > Marine > Coastal | place: USA: California | collected 2016-10-18
ATCCTTCTAAACTGATGGCAGATATTTATCCAGCGGATAATAAAAAGTAACTATGATTTTTACTTTTTATCAACCTGTTCCAATAAAGTGTTAATTTTATTATCCTTTGGTAGAAATCCTTTAAGCATTAAGCCTACTCCAAAGACAATTAATAAGATGCCCATGAATCGTTTTATTCTGTAAACAACAGTTGAGGTTAATTTATTTTTAAGTTGTTTTGCCAAAATAATTTTACCTAAATCAGTGATAAAATAACTGCAAATAATAATGCTGAAATAATAAAAAATATGGGTTGGGTTCATGTCTAAAGTTGGCCCTATTACTACTATTAAACCAAGCCAAAATGCTAATACACCTATATTAATGAAGTTTAAAAAAAAACCTTTAAAAATCAATCTAAAATAATTATTGTTTACAGGTAACTTTATAGACTCTTCAATTTCTTTTTTTTCAGATTTGTCTAAATAGGTGATGGCGCCGTATACAATTAAAATAAGGCCACCTATAAAAAATAAACGTGGATCATCTTTTATTCTTTCAAGTAAATGCCTACTCCCAAAATAGGCAATCACAATAAAAGCTACATCCCCTAGAATTACCCCCAGATTGAAAGCAATTGCAGCCCTAGCACCTTTGACAATACTAGTTTGAATTAACATAAAAAAAACAGGACCAATCATAAAAGAAAGAAAGAACCCAAAAAAAATTGCATTTTTTATGTCATATATATCCATGTGTTAAAGATACATTTTTTACACATCATCAAAATCAATAGAAATTTTTGATGTAGTTGGGTGTGCTTGGCAGGTTAAAATAAATCCATCTTTAACTTCATCGTCTGTAAGAATGCTGTTTTTGACCATTACTGCATTTCCTTGAGTTACTTTTCCTAGACAACTTGAGCATACACCGCCCTGACAAGAGTAGGGTGCATCAACATCATTTCTTAGCGCAGCAGCTAAAATATCATCTGTTTGATTCATAGTAAAAAGAAGCTCCTCATCATCCAACAAAACAGTAACTTCAGTTTGACCATCTTTTATTTGAGAACTACTTTCTTCATTAATTGAAGTAGTAAATAATTCAAATAAAATTTGAGATTCCTTGAAGTGATTTTCTTTTAATGTAGTTGAAATAGTCTTAATCATTTCTTCCGGACCACATAAAAAAGCAGTTTTAAAAGACCAATTTTTGTAAATATTTTTAATAAAATAATTTACGTGTCCTTTGTCAATCCTTCCAAATAAAGCGCCCTCTTCATTCTGTCTACTAAATACATATTCTAAATTAAATCTTGTGTTATAAGTTTTAGAAAGTGCATCTAATTCAGATTTAAACATAGTTTCATCCGAAGACTTATTACCATAAATTAGTGTAAATGAAGATGAAGGTTCTTGCTGTAAGACTGTTTTAATCATTGATAACACAGGAGTAATACCGCTCCCAGCGGCAATACCTAAATAATTAGTACTTCTACTAGGCTCTAGAATAAATTTCCCCTCAGGTTCATGAACTTCAATTATATCTCCTGTTTTTAATTGGGATAACGCATAAGAAGAGAAGACTCCATGCTCAACTTTTTTTATGGCAACTTTTAATTCACCACTTTTTGGAGACGAACAAATAGAGTAAGATCTTCGTATTTCTTTACCTTCTATAGTTGTTTTTAAGGTAACATATTGTCCTGCTTTGAAGGAAAAATTTTTTTTCAAATGCTCAGGAATATCAAAAATAAGAGAAACCGCATTAGCGGTTTCTTGGATGTAATTTTTAATAGATAATTTATGGAATGAGCTCATAATGGTTAAACGATTTTGTTTTCTACTAAATATTCTGCGATCTGAACCGCATTTGTAGCTGCTCCCTTTCTTAGGTTGTCAGAAACAATCCACAAATTTAATGAGTTTTCTTGAGATTCATCTCTTCTTATTCTTCCAACAAAAACTTCATCTTTTTCATGAGCCGTAATTGGCATAGGATATAAATTTTCTTTAACATTATCTTGAACAATTACTCCAGAAGTTTCACTTAATATTTCTTTTACTTTTTTAAGATCAAAATCATGTTCAAATTGAACGTTTACAGATTCTGAATGACCTCCAGCTGTAGGGATTCTGACAGCTGTTGCAGTTATTGAAAATGTATCATCTCCTAAAATTTTTTTAGGCTCTTTTACTAATTTCATTTCTTCTTTTGTGTATCCATTTTCAAGAAAAATATCACAATGGGGCAACGCATTTCTTCCAATAGGATGAGGGTATACCATTTCCCCCTCAATTCCTGCTTCCTCGTTTTCTAATTGCTGCACTGCTTTTACTCCAGTTCCAGAAACAGATTGATAGGTAGATATAACCACACGCTTCATGGTATAGGCTGAGTGTAATGGAGCAAGTGCCATGACTAATTGAATTGTAGAACAATTTGGATTGGCAATAATCTTATCATTTTTTGATAAAACTTTACCATTAATTTCTGGGACTACTAGTTTTTTTTCAGGATCCATTCTCCATGCAGAAGAATTATCAATTACAGTAGTTCCAACAGCTGCAAATTTTGGTGCCCATTCAAGAGAAGTATCTCCTCCTGCAGAAAATAAGGCAATATCTGGTTTTGTATTTACAGCAGTTTGAAGACTAACAACAGCGTAGTTTTTATTTTTGAATGAAATCTGTTTACCAACAGATCTTTCTGAAGCTACCGGAATTAATTCAGTGATATTAAAGTTTCTTTCAGCCAAAACCTTAAGCATTACATTTCCTACCATTCCTGTAGCACCCACTAAAGCGATTTTCATAGTATATTACTTTAATTTTTTTTGTGATTGAGTTTGTTATAGACCTAATTCACAAGATTTTAATTAACAAGCTACAAAGATGCTAAAAAATGTTATGAAGACTTCAATTTATTATGGTAAGAAATAGATAAAATTTAAAAATTTTTCAAATACAAAGGAAATGTTGAATTTTAAACGTACTATCAAAAATTATGGTAATTTTGCAGGTAAGAGTCTGCAATAGACAAAATAGATTGTTTAACGAATTTAGTATAGCATGCAACTGTACAATAAGTTAAGCGCCAAAGAACGCGCTGCATTAATAGATGAGGCTGGAAAAGACCGCATCACAATTTCTTTCTATCAATACCATAAGATAGCAAATCCACAATTGTTTAGAGATAAATTATTTTTAGAGTGGGATAGTTTAGATGTATTGGGGAGAACCTATGTTTCCTACGAAGGTATCAATGCACAATTATCTGTTCCATCTGAGAATTTTTTGAAATTAAAAAACCAGTTAGATGCCATTTCTTTTTTAAATAATATTCGATTAAATGTAGCTATTGAACATCACAATAAATCGTTTTTAAAATTAAAGATAAAAGTTAGAGACAAGATTGTTGCGGATGGCTTAAATGATGACACTTTTGATGTAACTAACAAAGGGATTCATTTAAACGCTAAGGAATTTAACCAAATGTTAGAAGATCCAAATACTATTTGTGTAGATATGCGAAATCATTATGAAAGTGAAATAGGTCATTTTGATGGAGCTATAACACCAGATGTAGATACTTTCAGAGATTCATTAGATATTATTGAAGAAGACTTAAAGGAGAATAAAGAGAATAAAAACTTATTGATGTATTGTACTGGGGGTATTCGTTGTGAAAAAGCATCAGCATATTATAAGCATAAAGGATTTAAAAATGTTTTTCAATTAGAGGGAGGAATTATAGAATATGCAAGGCAAGTGAAATCTGAGCGATTAGAAAACAAATTTTTAGGGAAAAACTTTGTGTTTGATCACCGTAGAGCAGAGAAAATATCTGAAGATATAATTGCTAACTGTCATCAATGTGGAAACTCTTGTGACACTCATGTTAATTGTGCAAATGAAGCTTGTCATTTATTATTTATTCAATGTAATGATTGTTCAGAAAAGATGGAGAATACTTGCTCACCTGAATGTAAAGAAGTAATTAAATTGTCCTATGAGGAGCAGAAAGCATTGAGAAAAGGAACACAAGCCAGTAACAAAATCTTTAAAAAGGGGAGATCAGAAAAGCTAAAGTTTAAGAAATAAATTTGAATAGATTAAAGAGATAAATTCAGCTCTAATTTTTTATACTTTTTACAATTAAATGATTGTGATAGATTCCGTATATTTACTCGTTATAAAATGTATTTTTAATTTTATACTACAACAATTTGTAAGAAACTTTTAAGTACATTTAAATAAGCCAATAAAATTCATTTGGCTAAAATTTATAAGAACTCTAAGAAGCTTAGCTTCTAAAAATATATTACTTTATGGCATGTGGAAGTTGTGGTACTGGAGAAGACGGTAAACCAAAAGGATGTAGGAGCAATGGAAGTTGCACAACAGGAGGTTGTGAAAAATTATCGGTTTTTGATTGGTTGTCAAATATGACTTTACCAAGCAATGAAACTCCTTTTAATATTTATGAGGTACGTTTTAAAAACGGGCGAAAGCATTTTTATAAGAATACAGAAAATTTAACAATTTCCATGGGAGATGTCGTAGCTGTTGAAGGCTCTCCTGGTCATGATATTGGTATTGTTTCTTTTGGTGGAGAATTGGTAAAAGTGCAAATGAAAAAAAGGAAAGTATCTTTTGATAGTGAAGAAGTAAAGAAAATTTATCGAAAAGCTACCCAGAGAGATATTGAAGTTTGGGAAAAAGCTCGGAATCGAGAATTAGAAACTCAAAAAAGAGGGAGAGAAATATTAGGAAGATTAGGATTAAAAATGAAACTTTCTGATGTTGAGTATCAAGGAGATGGGAACAAAGCAACTTTTTATTATACAGCAGACACTCGAGTAGATTTTAGACAACTCATAAAAGATTTAGCAGGTGCTTTTTCAATTAGAGTAGAGATGAAACAAGTTGGAGCTAGACAGGAGGCAGCTCGTTTGGGAGGTGTTGGTTCTTGTGGAAGAGAACTATGTTGTTCTACATGGCTTACAGATTTCAGAAAAGTAACAACAACAGCAGCCAGATATCAGCAGTTGTCTTTAAATCCATTAAAATTAGCGGGTCAATGTGGTAAATTAAAATGTTGTTTAAATTTTGAATTAGACACTTACTTAGATGCTTTGAATGATTTCCCAAAACAAGAAAAAATTTTAAAGACTGAAAAAGGAGATGCAGAATTTGTAAAAATGGACATCTTTAAAAAGACACTTTGGTATACTTACAAAGAAAATAGATCTAAATGGTTTAAACTTAGTTTAGAGCAGGTATTAGAAATCATAGATTTAAATAAAAATAATGAAGTTGCTATTCCGTTAGAAGAATATGAATCTGAAATTGAAGATATAGTTACAGTTGATTTTGAGAATGTAGTTGGTCAAGACAGCCTTACTCGTTTCGATGTTCCAAAAAAGAGTAGAAGAAGAAATAGAAAAAACAAAAATCGAAATAAAGCATCTGTTGGAGCTCATCCATCTCACCCTAAAAAGCAACATAAATCTAAGAATTCTAGTCAATCAAATAATAAATCCTCAAACGTTCAGAAAAGAAATAACAAGAATAAGACACAACACAAGAGAAGAAAACCTAAACCAAATGGTAATAGTAATCAAAAACAGTAAGAGATTAATTCTTATTTTAGGAATAGTAGTTGCTTTTGTTTCCTGTGATTCCAATAGCGTTTTTGATCAATACATATCACTCAAAAAAAATAGTTGGTCACTAGCGGACTCATTAGACTTCAAGGTTCAAATTAGTGATACACTTTCGAGAAATAATGTATTCATTAATATCAGAAATAATAAGGAGTATCAATTCAGTAATTTATATTTAATTACCCATGTTGATTTTCCAAATGGCAAGAAAATTGTTGATACACTTCAATATGAAATGACAGATAAAAATGGGAAATTTTTAGGCAATGGAATTTCAGAAATTAAACACAGTAAACTTCTTTTGAAAGAAAATATTATTTTTCCAATTTCAGGTCAGTATTCTATCTCAATATGGCAAGCTATGAGAAGAAACGGAGCTGTAAAAGGGATTAATAAATTACATGGAATTTCAGATGTTGGTCTTAGAATTGAAAAAGTAAATTAGAATGAAAAAAAAGAAAGAAACAAATTTCAAAAAATACATCCGACGATTTTGGTTGTTGGTTGTAGGAGGTTTCATATCTATTTTATTAATATTTTTATTAGCATCTTGGGGTATTTTTGGAGAGTTACCGACATTTGAAGAATTAGAAAATCCAGAAAAAAATTTAGCCACTGAAGTCATCTCCTCAGATGGAGTAACTCTTGGGAAGTATGCATTTAAAAATAGAACTCCTGTAGGCTTTAAAGATCTTCCAGATAATCTTGTAAATGCTTTAATAGCCACTGAAGACGAAAGATTCTATGAACATTCTGGAATAGACTTTAGAGGATTGGCAAGAGCTATCGTAAAACTTGGTAAAGGTGGAGGGGCTAGTACAATTACACAACAATTAGCAAAGAATTTATTTAATAAAGGAGGATCAAGTAGCACCCTAAAAAGGCTTACTCAAAAAGTGAAAGAGTATATTGTAGCCACTAAACTAGAACGACAATATACTAAAAATGAGATTGTAGCTATGTATTTAAATACCCAGGGGTTTCTTTTTAATGCCATTGGGATTCGTTCGGCTTCTAGAATTTATTTTGGGAAAGAGCCTAAAGATTTAGACATTCAAGAGTCTGCTATTTTGGTTGCGATGTTAAAAAACCCACGTCAGTTTAACCCTAACAGAGAAATTTCAAAAAAGAAATCACTTACAAGAAGGAATGTGGTTTTTGCTCAAATGGCAAAAAATGAATTTATCACTCAAGAAGAAAAAGATTCACTTCAAAAGTTGCCTTTAAAAATAAATTTTACTCCAGAGAGTCATAATGATGGATTAGCAACTTATTTTAGAGAATATCTTCGTGGGTACTTGAAAAAATGGGTAAAGAACAATCCAAAACCTAATGGAGATTCTTACAATATCAATAGAGACGGATTAAAGATTTATGTAACCCTAGATTCTAGGATGCAACAATATGCTCAGGAGGCAGTTCAAGAACATATGTCTAACCTTCAAAGTTATTTTTTCAAAGAACAACAAAAAAATGAAACAGCTCCATTTTATGATTTAGAAGAGGAGCAAATAGATGCTATATACAAAAGAGCAAGAAAAAGATCTGAACGTTACAGAAGGATGAAAAAAAACGGATATTCAGATCAGCAAATAGACTCAGCTTTTAATACCTCAACAGACATGAGAGTTTTCTCATGGAATGATCAAAGAGAGGTAGATACCATTATGTCTCCCAATGATTCAATAAAATATTATAAAACTATTTTAAGATCAGGCTTGTTATCTATAGAGCCACAAACAGGTCAAATTAAAGCTTGGGTTGGTGGAATTAATCATAAATATTTCAAATATGATCATGTAGATCAAGGGAAAAGACAAGTGGGATCTACATTTAAGCCATTTGTATACGCTACTGCTATTAATCAGTTAGGCTTATCTCCTTGTGAAAAATTTTCCAATACACCTTACACCATTCCAAAAGGAAGGTTTGGAATCCCTAAAGCTTGGACCCCAAAAAATTCTGGTGAGAAATACGGAGACGAAATTTCTTTAAAAGAAGCTTTAGCAAAATCTATAAATGTTATATCAGCAAGATTAATAGATATGGTAACTCCAGAAAATGTAGTGCGTTTAGCAAAATCTGCAGGTATAGAAAGTAGGATTCCTAAATCACCATCAATAGCACTTGGTTCTGTAGAATTATCTCTAATGGAAATGACTGGTGCTTATGCCACTTTTGCCAATAAAGGAATGCGAGTTGAACCCAATATGTTATTACGTATTGAGGATAAAAATGGAACAGTATTAGCTGATTTTACTCCAGAAACAAAAGAGGTTCTGAGTGAAGAATCTAGCTTTGTTGTTTTAGAGCTCCTTAAAGGAGTTACTACGGCAGGTTCTGGGGTTAGACTTCGAACTTCAGCTCACTACTACAAAGATATTATTACAGGGTTTCCGTATAAATTTACCAATCCAATAGCCGGTAAAACAGGGACAACTCAAAATCATACGGATGGTTGGTTTATGGGTGTTGTACCAAATTTAGCCACAGGAGTTTGGACCGGTGGTGAAGACAGAGCTGTTCATTTTGAAAATATTGCAGAGGGTCAAGGGGCAACAATGTCACTTCCAACTTGGGCATTGTTTATGAAGAAAGTATACGCAGATGAAAGCTTAAATATTAGTCAGGAAGATTTTGATAAACCTGAATATGTAGGAATTGACACTAATTGTGGTAAAGAATCTTCAAATAAAGAAAATCCAATTAAAAAAAGACCATCAGTAGATGATGACATAGATTTTTAAATCTATGAAACTTCTATTTTAATGAGTTTAAGAATTCAAAAAAAATGAAATGATAAACAAAAAAGTAAATAATGTTGAGGAGGCATTATTAGGGGTTTCAAATCATATGACACTAATGTTGGGAGGTTTTGGCTTATGTGGGATACCAGAAAATGCTATTTTGGAATTAGTAAGATTAGGTGTTGAAAATTTAACGTGCATTTCTAACAATGCAGGAATTGATAATTTTGGCCTTGGATTGTTATTACAAAACAAGCAAATTAAGAAAATGATTTCTTCTTATGTTGGTGAAAATGACGAATTTGAAAGGCAAATGTTATCTGGAGAATTAGAGGTTGAATTAACTCCACAGGGTACTTTAGCAGAAAAATGTAGAGCTGCTCAAGCAGGTTTTCCAGCCTTTTATACACCTGCTGGTTATGGGACTGAAGTAGCAGAGGGTAAGGAGGTTAGAGACTTTGATGGTAAAATGCATGTTTTAGAATCTGCTTTTAAGGCTGATTTTGCTTTTGTAAAAGCATGGAAAGGAGACGAAGCTGGGAATCTAATATTTAAAGGAACTGCTCGTAATTTTAATCCATTAATGTGTGGAGCTGCAACAATTACTGTTGCAGAGGTAGAGGAATTAGTTCCGTTAGGAACATTAGATCCAAATCAAATTCATACCCCTGGAATTTTTGTTCAACGAATTTTTCAGGGAGATAAATTTGAAAAAAGAATAGAGCAAAGAACCGTTAGACAAAGAAGTTAGTTATGTTAGATAAAAACGGAATAGCTAAAAGAATAGCAAAAGAAGTAAAAAACGGTTATTATGTTAACCTAGGTATTGGGATTCCTACACTTGTTGCCAACTTTGTGAGAGATGATATTGAAGTAGAATTTCAGAGTGAAAATGGTGTTCTTGGAATGGGGCCATTTCCCTTTGAGGGAGAAGAAGATGCAGATATAATTAATGCAGGCAAACAAACTATTACTACGATGCCAGGAGCAAGTTTTTTTGATTCTGCAACAAGTTTTTCAATGATTAGAGGGAAGCATGTTCATTTGACCATTTTAGGTGCTATGGAAGTATCTGAAAATGGAGATATTGCCAATTGGAAAATCCCTGGTAAAATGGTCAAGGGAATGGGAGGTGCTATGGATTTGGTAGCTTCTGCTGATAATATAATTGTTGCTATGATGCACACCAACAAACGTGGTGAATCTAAATTGTTAAAAAGATGCTCCTTGCCCCTTACTGGTGTAAAATGTGTTACCAAAGTAGTAACTAATTTAGCTGTTTTTGAAATTAAAAATAATCAGTTCTATTTATTAGAAAGAGCTCCTGGCGTGAGTGTTGAGGAGATTAAAAATGCTACGGAAGGAACGCTAGTAGTTGAGGGTGAAATTCCAGAAATGAATTTATAAATTGGTGTTATGAAAATTATCTCATACAACGTAAACGGAATAAGAGCAGCTATTAAAAAAGGAATGTTAGATTGGTTGCAATCTGCTAACCCTGATGTGTTCTGTATTCAAGAAACAAAAGCGCAACAAAATCAAGTAGATGCTGAACTTATTAAATCTGCTGGATATCCCTATCAATATTGGTTTTCTGCACAAAAAAAAGGATATTCTGGAGTGGCAATTTTTTGTAAAAAAGAGCCAAACCATATTGAGTATGGTACTGGTATAGAAACCATGGATTTTGAAGGGAGAAATCTTCGAGTAGATTTTGATGAGGTTTCAGTGATGAGTATGTATTTACCATCAGGCACTAATGATTTAAGATTAGATTTCAAGTTCAATTATATGGATGAAATTCAGGAGTATGTTAATGACTTAAAGAAGTCAATTCCCAATTTAGTAATTTGTGGAGATTATAATATTTGTCATGAGGCTATAGACATACACAATCCAAAAATGAAGGGGGTTTCAGGATTTTTACCTGAAGAAAGAGCATGGATTGGGAACTTTATAAATAATGGATTTATAGACAGTTTTCGTCATTTAAATAAAGAGCCTCATAATTATAGTTGGTGGAGTTATAGAGCTAACTCTAGAGCGAACAATAAAGGTTGGAGAATAGATTATAATATGGTTTCACTTCCATTAAAAGACAGCATCTCTAGAGCATTTATTTTACCTAATGCAAAACATTCAGATCATTGTCCAATAGGTGTAGAATTACAATTTTAATAGATGAAAAAACAGTATTTTTTATTTCTCTTTTTACTTTCAACATTTGCTATTTCACAAGTTAAAATAGATAGTATTTCCATTGATAATGATTCTGTGAACCAATTGTCAGAAGAGAGCTTATATACAGCTAAAGATATCGCTCGTATAGACAGTTTAATTCTAGAGAATCAGCTTCAGTCTGTCTTTATGGACGAAATTAAGGAGTACTATATTTCTAACACAGATACTACAGATGTTTCAGAGATACCTTTAGATATAGCCTTATTGAAAGAGAGGCTCGTTTTAATTAATGAAACTACTCCTTTTCATTTGGCCTATAATCCTGCACTAGAAAAAATTATTAAATCTTACCTAAAAAACAGAAGAAAATATTATCCAAACTTTATGGCTAGGGCAGCATACTATTTCCCAATGATTGAAAAGTATTTAGACCAATATGATATTCCTTTAGAAATGAAGTACTTAGCCTTAGTGGAATCTGCTCTGAAGCCAAAAGCAAAGTCTAGGGTTGGTGCTACTGGTCTATGGCAATTTATGTATCCAACAGGGAAACAATACAAGTTAAAGGTTAGCTCTTATGTAGATGAAAGACAGGATCCAATCAAGGCAACAATTGCTGCATGTAATTACTTAAATGATTTATATAAAATATTTGGTGACTGGGATTTGGCTTTAGCTGCTTATAACTCTGGCCCAGGGAATGTAAGTAAGGCTATTCGAAGATCTGGAGGGTATAAAAATTATTGGAATATTAGACCATTTTTGCCAAGAGAAACAGCTGGTTATGTTCCTGCTTTTTATGCAACCATGTATTTATTTACTTATGCTCAAGAACACAAATTAACTGGGAGTACTCCAAAAATTCATTTTTTTGAAACAGACACTATTCTAGTGAAAAAAACAGTAAGCTTTGATCAGATTACCGAACAAACGGGAATCCCCACTGCCATGCTACAGTTATTAAATCCAGAATATAAATTAGACATCATACCATTTGTAAAAGGTAGAAATTATACCCTAAGAATACCAAGACAACAAGTGAGTAATTTTTTAAAAAATGAAGAAGCTCTTTATGCTTTAGTTGATACAGATTTAGCCAAGAGAGAACAACCCTTGCCTCAATATTTTGAGATGGATAAAAGAATTCGCTACAGGGTGATAAACGGTGATTATTTAGGCAAAATTGCTTATAAGTATGGAGTTAGAGTTAGTGATATAAAAAGATGGAACGGTCTTAAAAATAATAACTTAAGAATTGGTCAGCGTTTGAGTATTTATCCAAAAAGACTTCGTGTTCCTAAAACATCGAAAACAACAGTAACAAGTAATGCTTCTAAAGGGAAGCCAACAATTTATATTGTTAAGAAAGGAGATTCCCTCTGGACGATCGCTAAAAAATTTAAAAAAGTTACTGTGAATCAAATTAAAGAATGGAACAATATTTGGAGTGGTAAAACTATTCAGCCTGGGAAAAAACTTAAAATTTTTAAAAGTTAATTACATGAAAAAATTAATCACTGTTCTATCTATTACTGTTTTATTAACCTCATGTATGGATAATAAAGTTGTATTGCCAAGATCTGTTGGAGCATATAATAAAGTAACAGTAGTCGCAAAAGGATCATTATGGACTGGTTCTATTGGTGATCAAATTAGAAGTTCTTTTGGTGAATTAATGATAGGCTTACCTCAACCTGAAAAAACACTATCAATTGGCCATGTAGCTCCAAATGGTTTTACTTCAATGATGCGAAGTAATCGAAATATTCTTATAGTTGAGTTGAGTGATAAAGAAAGTTTTACGACTAACTATAACAAATATGCTAGACCTCAGACCATTGTTTATGTTTCCTCAAAAGATAAAGAAGGGCTTGAGAAAGTACTGACAAAAAATATGAAAGCGTTGATGCAAACTTTTAAAAATTCTGACATTAAGGTGTTGCAGCGTGTTTTTTACAATAAAAGAGTGAATGATTCTATGTACAAAACACTTAAAAATTTAAATATATCATTAACAATTCCAAAAGAATTTAAAACTGTGGATGATACAGGAGAATTTCTTTGGTTGAGACAGCATTTAAAAAGCGGAATAGCTAGAGGTGCAGGTAATAATAATATTATAGTGTATTCTTTACCATTAAATGACAAAACAATTTCTCAAGAAAATATAATTCCTATGAGAGATAAAATTGGGGAGAAATATATTCCAGGATCTAAAGAGGGAATGTACATGATTACCGAAGCTGCTTATACTCCACGTACTGTAAAAACCAAGTTTTTGGAGAACCATGCTTTTGAGACTAGAGGAAAGTGGGAGGTTAAAAATGATTTTATGGCGGGTCCTTTTTTAAACTACGCTATAATTGATGAAAAAAATGAGAGACTCTTAGTAGTTGAGGGATTCACTTACGCTCCTTCTGTAAACAAAAGAGAATTTCTTTTTGAATTAGAAGCAATTGCTAAGTCACTGGTAATAAATTAATATTTAATAGCCTATTTTTTTTCGAACTCTCTTTAGAACATCTCCTGCAACTTTTCTTGCTTTGGCAGCTCCGATTTCCAGGGCTTTATCAATTTCATTTTTATTTTCCATAAAATAAAAATAGCGTTCTCTAACAATGGCATATTTGTCTATAATAAGCTCGTATAGCTCTTGTTTTGCATGCCCATAACCATAGTTTCCTCCTTCATACTTAATTCTCATTTCGGCAATTTCACTTTTAGAAGCTAATAGTTTATATAAAGCAAAAATTGTATCTGTATCTGGATTTTTTGGATCTTCAAGAGCTTTGCTATCTGTCTTTATAGACATGATTTGTTTTCTTAATTTTTTGTCAGGTAAGAAAATATTTATGATGTTATCTCTAGATTTACTCATTTTTTGGCCATCAGTTCCAGGAACTAGTTTAGTTTCCTCCTGGATTTTTGCTTTAGGAGGAACTAAAGTTTCACCCACGATATTATTAAATCGGTTGGCTACATCTCTAGACATTTCTAAATGTTGAAGTTGATCTTTTCCTACGGGAACAATTTCTGCATCATATAATAGAATATCTGCTGCCATTAACATAGGATAAGTAAAGAGTCCTGAATTTACATCAGCCAATCGATCTGCTTTATCTTTAAAACTGTGCGCTAGGGTTAATCTTTGGTAAGGAAAAAAACAACTTAAATACCACGTGAGCTCAGTTACTTCTGGGACATCACTTTGTCTATAAAAAACAGTTTTATTAATATTAAGACCACAAGCTAACCAAGTTGCAGCTGTGCTGTAGGTATTTTCTCTTAAAGTGTCTCCATCTTTAATTTGAGTAAGAGAATGCATGTCTGCAATAAATAAAAATGCATCATTTTCTGCCTTATTAGACATTTCTAAAGCAGGAAAAATGGCTCCTAAAAGGTTTCCTAAATGAGGTGTTCCTGTACTTTGAACACCTGTTAATATTCTAGACATCGTTTCTATATTTATTAAAACAAAAATACAGTTTTCAATATAAACTCAAACAAACAAAAGAATATTACTACATTCGTTACTATGAATTTTTTAAAAATACCTTTTCTATTGGTTTGGAGGCTTTGGTTTTATGTTTTAATACTGATTACTATTTTATTAATGTCTCCCTTTTTATTCGTTTTAACTATAAAAGAGAGTTATTATCCAATTTTTTGGAAATTAATTCGAGGTTGGGCTCATGTACTTGTGTATGGGATGGGTTTTAGAATAGATAAGCAATTAGATGAGGTTTTAGATAGAGATAAAAGCTATATGTTTTGTCCTAATCATGCCTCGTTAATGGACCCTTTTGTGTTAATAGTTTTAAGTAAAAATCCGATTGTGTTTGTAGGGAAAAAGGAATTAGTAAAAATTCCTATTTTCGGATTTTTTTATAAGCGAGCAGTGATCATGGTAGATAGAAGTAGTCCAGAAAGCAGAAAAAGAGTTTTTGCTATGGCCAAAAAGAGACTACAAGGTGGAACTAGTATTGGAATTTTCCCAGAGGGATTAGTTCCAACTGAAGATGTAATTTTAGCACCATTTAAAAATGGAGCATTTAGTTTAGCCATACAACACCAAATTCCAATAGTGCCCCAGACCTATTATGACTGCAAACGATTATTTTCTTGGGATTTTTTAAAAGGAGGTACGGGAACTTTTAGAATCCGTCAACACCAATTTATAGATACAAAAGGACTTAAGTTTGAAGATGCAGAAAAATTGAAAGAAAAAATATTTCAAATCATATATAACGAATTATCATCTGACTCGTTATACATGAAAGATACAAATAGAACTAAATGAAAGAGATAATAAACCCTAAATATTCTGAAAATGAGGAAAAATTAAATGTATTAACTCATGCTTTTGGCTTATTATTGAGCATCATTGGATTCCCTTTTTTAGTAATTAAATCATTTCATTATAACGGATTTTGGAAACCTTTAAGTATCATTATTTTTGGGGTAAGTTTAATTGTATTGTATACCGCATCAACATTTTATCATGCGTCAAAAGAGCCAAAAATAAGGAGGAAGTTAAATATCCTTGATCATGCTGCCATCTATATTTTAATAGCAGGAACATATTCTCCATTTACAATTATAGTATTGGATGGAGCATTAGGCTGGCTCATTTTTTGGTGCACTTGGGCTTTCGCATTTATTGGAATTGTGTTAAAGCTTTTTTATACTGGGCGTTATGATAAGCTTTCTACAACAATGTATATTTTAATGGGGTGGCAAATTATTCTAGTTATTAACCCTTTGATAAATGCTTTTACAATAGAAGGGTTACAATTGTTGTTTGCAGGAGGAGTATTTTATACAGTAGGAGCTTTATTATATTCATCAAAAAAAATTCAATATAATCATGCCATTTTCCATGTTTTTGTCTTGATTGGAAGTGCATGTCATTTTGTTTGTATCTATCAGTATATTTAGACTATTAGATAATATTATATTCAAATAAAATTTTCTTATTTAAGTTATTTATTAATAATAATTTATCTATATTTGCTTTATCTTAACATAACATTAGTTATGTAAGATTAAATAAATCTTATTTTAGGGGGTAGATTTATTAAATTCCTCGAACTTTTAGTTCGAGGTTTTTTTTTACCAATTTTTAAATGGGTTAAGACTAAGAGCTGAATTATAATAGTTTATATTATTTGTAACTTCAATTCCAAGATAATCAGGTTTTAAAAACACTTCATTTTTATCTTTAAGTTCTATTTCTGCTAAAATTAAACCTTTATTTTTCCCTAAAAACTCATCAATTTCGATGATATGATTTTCAAATTTGTGATAATATCTATTTTTTTCAATAATTTCTTTTTCGCAAAGAACCATTAACTCTTTAGCATCTTCAAGATGAATTTCTTTTTCCCATTCAAAACGAGTTGTTCCACTTTCATCTGAAATACCTTTAATAGTTAAGAAAGCCAAATTATCAATTATTCTTATCCGCACAACTCTTTTTTGATTGGAGTTTAAATATCCTTGAGTAATCTGTTTTTTATCATAACATACTTTTTTGAAATCGTTATTTTTTACTAAAAATTTCCTTTCAATTTCTATATTCATTTTTATTATTCTTTGTACTAATGTAATGGATTTATCGTTATTGTTACAAGAAATAAATATATTTGATATCAATTTATTTACATGCTTAAAAGACTTTTCATTTTATTTAGTTTTTCAACATTTTCTTTAGTAGCCCAAGTAGATTACAGCGATGTTTGGGAAGATTTTTTTTCATACAATAACGTCAAAGATTTCATCAAAGTAGATAACGTGCTATATGCATTAACAGATAATGCTACGTTTACTTATGATTTTTTAACTCAAGAAACAGAAAAATTATCTTCAGTTCAGGGATTGTCTGGTGAAACTACCTCAGCAATTCATTATAGTATTGAAACCAATAGATTAGTTATTGGTTATGAAAATGGATTGATTGAAGTTATTGATTCTGATGGGAGTATCACAATTTCCTCTGATATCGTAAGTTTCAATCAAACTGGAGCAAAAAGCATTAATAATATTTTTGAATATCAAGGGAAACTTTATTTATCTACCTCGTTTGCAATTGTTGAATATGATATTTTAGAATTAGAATTTGGAGACACCTTTTTTATTGGAAATAACTCATCGGATGTTAATATTCTAGAAATCACAGTTTTTAACAACCGAATTTATGCAGCTACACAAAATGGTATTTTTCATGCAGATTTAAATAATCCAAATTTAATTGATTTCAATAATTGGAGTTTAATTACCTCTGCAAATAATAATTTTAAAAATATTACAGTTTTTAATGAGAAACTCTTCACAATATTAAACACTCAGTTATATGAATTAAATGAATTAAATGAATTAGAATTGATAACAAATTTATCTTCAAATGTCATAGGATTAAAGAGTTCTTCAACCAATCTTTCGGTAGCTTTTAATAGTTCAGTAGCGGTTTATAATACCCAGTTAAATCTAGTTTTTCAAAATACTGCAGATGATGATTTTGATTATACGTTAAATAATGCATATACAGAGAATAATCAATTATTTCTTGCCACAAATCAATTTGGGGTTTTATCCTCTCCCTCTTTAAATGATCTTATTTTCTCAGAAATTCATCCAGAGGGTCCAGTATCAAATGATGTTTTTTCTGTAACAGCAAAAAATAACCAATTATGGGTGGTTTATGGGGGTTATACACCAACTATGGCACCCGTTCTACCCAATTTAGGGTATAGTCATTTCAACGGAGAGAATTGGTTTACAGAAGAAAATGATCTTGATAATTCTTTCCCAGGATTTGTGGATGTTACGTTAGACCCAAATAATGAGAATAAAGCATTTATAAGTAGCTTTGGAAGCACTAATCAAATTAACACGTATAAAACAGGCGGTTTGTTTGTTGTTGAAAATGACGAAATCACTAATTTTTATAATAATTTGAATAGTCCTTTAGAGAATATTTACGAATCGATTCCATTAAATAATAGTGTTAGTCTAAGAATTTCTGGTTCTGTATTTGATAATCAAGGAAACTTATGGATGACCAATATTGGTTCATTTAATGAGTTGAAAAAGTTTTCAAATGGTTCGTGGACTGAATATGATCTTAGCTCAGTGAAATCAAATTTTTCCGCTGGTGCCGTCACGGAAATAATAACAGACAGAAATAATTCTATTTGGATGGGTTCAAGAAGTGACGGTGTTATAGTATTTAATCAAAACGGTGAAAGGATTAGAGCTTTAACTTCTGTACCAACTGAAGGAAGCTTACCAAATTCAAGAGTTATTAGTCTGGCATCAGATTCAGACAACAGAATTTGGATTGGAACTATTTCTGGATTGGTTGTTTTTAATAATGCATCAGGTGTTTTTGATGCTGACATTGTTGATGCACAGCCTATAATTTTTGAGGAGGATGGAATTGCCAAAAAATTACTTGGAGATCAATTTGTTTCAGCTATAGCAGTGGATGGTGCAAATAACAAATGGTTTGGTACATCTGACGGAGGTGTTATTTATACCAATCCAAATGGCCAGACAACTATAGCAAATTTTAGCAAAGGAAATTCACCATTACCATCAGATAGGATTACAAAAATTTCAGTAGATAAAGAATCTGGGAAAGTGTTTTTTGCAACGGATAAGGGGATTGTTGCTTATAATAGTAATGTAGCTCCTTTTGGAGAGACATTAGGAGAAGTTTATGCATATCCAAATCCAGTTAGAAAGTTTCATAATATTGTAACCATTGATGGCAGAAATGGCACAAATTTACCAAAAGGTACCAACGTAAAAATTTTAGATGTTACTGGAAATTTAGTATATGAAACTAATGTTGTAGAAGGTGAACAATTGCAAGGAGGAAAAGTGATATGGGATAAAAAGAATTTGGCTGGAAAATACGTAGCTTCAGGAATCTATATAGTTCTATTAGCAAATGAGGACGCATCTGAAACATCAACTACAAAAATAGCAATCATCAATTAATGGCTATAATATCTACTAAAGCGATTGTTATTAGTACAATTAAATATAGTGATACTAGTTTAATAGTAAAGCTTTATACGGAAAAAGTTGGTTTAGTTTCTTTCTTGTTAAAAGGAATTTTAAAGTCTAAAAAAGGAAAGTTAAGAACTGCTTACTTTCAACCATTGAATCAGCTTTCAGTTATTTTTAGCCATCAAGAAAAAAGAAATTTACAACTCTTAAAAGAAGCTCAAGTAATTCATGTATATGAGACTATTTATACCTCTATTGTTAAACAATCGATAGTGTTATTTCTATCTGAGATTTTAACTAGTGCAATTCAAGAGGAGGAAAATAATACTTTATTATATGAATATCTTGAACATTCACTCATTTGGTTAGATTCTCATGATCAAATATCTAATTTTCACTTACTTTTTTTATTAAATCTTACTAAATTTTTAGGCTTTTATCCTGATGTTTCTCAATCTGATAAAAATGGCTTTCATTTGAGTGAAGGTTTTTTTACAGATCACCTTCAAATTAAGGAAGTTATAAAAGGAAATGAAATTAATCAGTTCAAAAAGCTTTTAGGCATACATTTTGATAATGTAGAGTATATAAATTATTCAAAAACTGAAAGACAAAGATTGTTACAAATATTAATTCGTTATTTTGAATTACATTTGGGCGGATTTAGAGTCCCTAAATCTTTAGCAGTTTTAGAAGCAGTATTTAGTAAATGAGAACTATAGGATATTTAATACTTTTTTTAATTACATTTTCATCTTTTGCTCAGGAGTTAAAAGTACTAGACAATGAAACTGGGAAGCCCATATTCAATGTTAATGTTTTTACAGAAAATACGTATTTTAATTCTTCTACAAATTCAAAAGGAATTGTAGATATTTCTATTGTTAAGGAAAAAGACATCTTAATATTTTCTCACATTTCATACGCTTTAAAAAGCATTCCAAAAAATCTTTTAAAAAATCAAAACTTTACACTTTACTTAGCAAAGCAATCTGAACAATTAGATGAAGTTGTTTTATCTGTATTTAAAAGAGATGCAAAAATAAATAGAGTCGCAGAAAGAGTAGCAGTATTAACATCTAAAGAAATTGAAAAATTATCACCACAAACATCAGCTGATTTATTAGCTGCTATTCCTGGAGTTAAAATTCAAAAATCTCAGATGGGAGGTGGAAGCCCAGTAATTAGAGGTATGGAGTCTAACAGGGTGATGTTAGTTGTAGATGGAGTAAGAATGAATAACGCTATTTATAGAAAAGGACATTTACAAAATGCCATTACCGTTGCTCCAAATCAGTTAGACAAAACAGAAATTGTTTTTGGACCATCATCGGTAATTTATGGATCTGATGCTTTAGGGGGTGTCATCCATTATTACACCAAAACTCCAAAACTATCAGAAAACACAAAAGTTACTTCCAATTTTTTTAATCGATATTCTTCCGTTAATAATGAAATTACAACGAATGCTTCAGTAGAATTAGGCACTAAAAAATGGGCGTCTTTTACAAGTATCTCATACAGCGACTTTGGAGATTTAAAAATGGGGAAAAATCGTTCTCATGGCTTCAATGACTGGGGAAAAGTTTTTTTGTATTCAGAAAATTCAAATGACTTTTATTCCAGTTCAGCAACAGTAAATTCAGATGAAAATCTTCAACGAAACACAGGGTACAATCAAACAGACCTTCTACAAAAATTCTTTATCCCATTAACTGATAAAACAGAACTAAAACTAAATTTGCAGTATTCTACATCTTCAGATATTCCAAGGTTTGATCGATTAGATGAAAAATCTGAAGGTACCCTTAAATTTGCAGAATGGTATTATGGCCCTCAAGAGCGATTATTAATTTCTCCACAATTGGATATAAATCCAGGGAAATCATGGTTAGATAAAGGTACATTTACATTAGCATACCAAAATATAAAAGAATCGAGAATACAAAGAAAATTAGCAAGTTTAGAAAGATCATACAGAAAAGAAAATGTTGATGTTTTCAGTTTTAATGGAGATTTTATGTTTCCGTTAAATAAAAATGAGAATAGAGCTTTTACTTATGGTTTTGAATTTTTACACAATGATGTTAATTCATCTGCGTTTGGAAAAACTTTAGATGTTTTAGGAAATGAAATCATTGGATTTTCAGATAACTTTACTGTACAGACTCGCTATCCTGATGGAGGTAGTAGTTATGTGAGTTCTGCAGTATATTTAGGATATAGAGAGGATTTAAACGCTAAATCAACACTAAATACTGGAGTTCGTTTTACCCGTACAAATTTGAAAGCTTCATGGATAGACCAATCCACAATTATATTACCTCAAACTAATATTAAATTAGATAATTCTGCTTTTACTGCAACATTAGGATATGTTTACAAGCCCAATAAAAATATACAACTAAATTCTGTCATTTCATCAGGATTTAGGTCTCCTAACATAGATGATGTAGGACGAGTTAGAGAAAAATCGGGAAATATAACTGTACCAAACATACATTTAAAACCTGAGTTTGCTTACAATGCAGAAATTGGAATACAAAAATATTTTAATGACAGAAAATTTAGATTTGGTTTTAATACATATTATACTCTATTAGAACATTATATCATCAGAGATCATTTCTTAATGTATGGGAATTCGTCTACTAGTGGACAATTATTATATGATGATGAAATGGGTAATATTGTTGCGAATCAAAATAGGGGTAACGCATTCATTCACGGTTATACTGCAAGTTACCAAGGTAAATTATCTGAATATTTTACAACAAATGGTTTTATCACCTACACTAAAGGGAGAACTTATGATTCTAAAGAACCTCTATCATCTATCCCACCTTTATTTGGTCAATTTGATGTAAATTTTATGAATAAAAAATTTCAGTTAGGTACAAGTTTTAGATTTAATAGTAAAAAAGATATTGTAGACTTTAATTTTACTGAAGGAATAGATAATCATGATTTAACTCCTATTGTTAATGAAAATGCCATACAAGATGTTGATAAATATTTTGGCTCACCAAGTTGGGTAACATTAGGCTTTAATAGTAGCTATACATTTAACAAAAATTGGAAGTTGCAAGGAATAATTAGTAATGTATTTGATCAACATTACAGAGAATTTGCTTCTGGTATTTCTGCGCCAGGAAGAAACTTTTCTTTTTCTTTAATTACTGTTTTTTAACCTTTCTATTTCCCTCATCATCAAAGTTTTTATTTAGCTCTTTTTCTGTACCGATTATAGCAACTAGTAATGTAAAAATCATAAAAGCCATTGAAAACCAAGAATTCATTAAAGCTTCATTAATGAAGGTCAATACCAATGCAGCAATAAAACTAATGCCTGAATATTTTAGTAATATAACGGCAAATAATTTATTTGCAAAACTCCAAACATCATTGTTTTGCATGGTTCTATGAGTTCTATATCCATAAATACTATTTATTTTTTTTGGGGGGAAATAATAAAAAATAATACTTATAAAGAAGATCAATCCGTTAACGCTTAATACATAGGTAAATGCATTCATACTACTTATTTTTTTAATGGTCTTAACAATCCTTCTTGAGCAACCGTTGCGATTAATACACCATCTCTAGAGAAAATATTACCAGTAGCTAAACCTCTAGCTCCTGAAGTACTTGGTGAAACAACTGAGAATAACATCCAGTCATTAAAATCAAACTCTCTGAAAAACCACATTGAATGATCTAAACTAGCCATTTGGGTATTGCCAATATTAGCCTTACTGGCATTTGGTTTTAATGCTGCATTCAAAATATTATAATCTGAAATATAGGTCAGAATTTGATGTTTTAATGATAGTTCTAAGTTTGAAACATTTCCTTTTAATTTGAACCACATATCTTCAACTGCCGGTAAATCTTTTCTTTCCATAGGATTTAAAACTTGAACGGGTTTAAAGTCTATAGGTCTTTCAATACTCAAAAAATCTCGAAGCTTTGTAGGAATAAATTTCCCATATTGAGACAATAAATCACTCCAACTTAAAAGTTCTTCAGGTTGTTTAATTGATTTTTTAATAGGTTCTTGATGTTCATATCCGTCTTCTTTTTTGTGAAAAGAGGCTGCAAGTATAAAAATAGTACTATTGTTTTGGATTGCAGTTACTCTTCTGGTAGAGAAACTCCCACCATTTCTCATTTCAGTAACTTTAAAAGTTATTGGGATGGTCAAATCACCAGGGAGTAAAAAGTAGGAATGTAGAGAATGAACAAAACGATCATTAGGTATGGTTTGATAGGCTGCGTGTAATGCTTGAGCTAAAACTTGTCCTCCAAAAACTCTTGAGTTACCAATAGTTTTGCTTATTCCTGTGTAGGTTTGAGAATCCTCTTTTTTTAATGTTAGGATATCTACTAAATCATCTATTGTTTTCATGAATTTTTTTATCTCTTTTAAATGGAAACTTTTGGTTAAATTCAGTAGGCTGAATCTTATGCAAAAATAATTTTAAAAATTTATTTCTAATGGATTTTTTGTGGCGAATATATATTGTTAACTCCTGAGGTTCTGCTCCTACAGAACTTTTAATTTCACTGGCTGTTCTTCCAAAGTTCAATACTTCAATTTTATAATCTATCGCAGTCTTGATATAGTCATAAAGCATTCTTTGATATATAGCATATTGTTTATTGAGTTCATAATCTATTCCAACAAAATGAGCATCCAAATGCTTTTTATTAATCATTCCAGACATAAATCCAACCATTTTATCTCCAATCCAATATGATTTAAGTAGATATGAATGCCCCAACTTAGTTTTAAGACTCTTATAGGTCTGTAAATTAAATTCCCCCAGATTAAATGCTGCTTTTGTTACAACTTTTTTATACAATTCAGTCATTTTAAGAAGATGGTCATTAACATTTAAAACAGAAACTTCTTGTGTAACCAAATCATTACTAAGTTTCATGGCTTTTTTAGCCTTTATTCTGAACTTTGTTTTTAGTGCGGCCAAGTAGTCTTCAAAATTTTGCCATTTAGGGTTAATTTTTAAAATCATATTTGGTTCAATATTAAAAGAATAATAACCCAAATTTATCAGCTCTTTGGTTATGGGTAAAGATTCAGTCCTAAAATCTTTCATCATAAATATATCAATTGGATTTTCTTGATTACTGTTTTCCGTATGATGAAGAATGCCCTTTGATATTTTTCTTAAAATAAGTTTCTTATTTTCACCTTTCTTAATAAAAACTCCATGCTCGCCACTTACAAATGGATTACCACAGTTAATTATTTTCAAAGGTTTTTCTTTAGGAATAATAGTTAATTTTTTTCCAATTGAAGTAATTTTTCTAAATAAGTTTGAGGTATCTTTTTCTATTGTTTCTAATTGAAAGTTAATTATTTGAACATTAGCAAAGGCAATAGCTTTTGCATTTTCATTTTTTAACACGATGTAATAAAAGGATAAATGAGAATTGTGTTTTTCTAAAGCTTCTAAATAGTTAGATGAAAAATACAAATTATGAGAACAATTAAGTTCTTTCCATACAATATTAGGAATATCAGCTACTGTATTGAAAACTAATATTTGAGCGTTGTTATGGTCTAAATTCAAAAAACTGTTTTTTATGTTAAGAATAGGTAATATTATTTTTATTTATTCTAAATAAATACTTATTTTTGTGAGCTAGTATACTTTTAAATGATTGTATTTTACAGTTTAGAAAACCCGATAATAAAAATTACAAACATATCATCTGTTTGTAACAATAGCTGTTCCTCCAATTGTATTAAACCTAAAAACAAATGTTGTTTTAAGTATAAAAAAAAGGGCATCAACTGCAAGCGATGCCCGAATATTTTTTTGAAAGAAGCTTCTTAATTCCACAAAATTATAATGTGAAAGTGTTATAGCCCTCTATTTAAAAGCATTTAAGCCAGTAATATCCAATCCTGTAATTAATAAATGAATGTCATGAGTACCCTCATAAGTAATTACACTTTCTAAATTCATGGAGTGACGCATGATAGAATATTCACCACTAATTCCCATACCTCCTAATATTTGTCTTGCTTCTCTTGCAATATTGATTGCCATATCAACATTATTTCTCTTTGCCATGGAGATTTGTGCAGTTGTAGCTTTTCCTTCATTACGTAAAACTCCTAGACGCCAAGTTAATAATTGTGCTTTAGTAATTTCGGTAATCATTTCAGCTAATTTTTTTTGTTGTAACTGAAATTGACCTATTGGCTTTCCAAATTGTAAACGTTCTTTACTATAACGCAAAGCAGTATCATAACAATCCATAGCAGCTCCTATAGCTCCCCATGCTATTCCATAGCGTGCTGAATCTAGACAACCTAAAGGTGCTCCCAAGCCAGACTTATTTGGTAATAAATTTTCTTTTGGAACTTTTACATTGTCAAATATTAACTCTCCGGTAGAAGAGGCCCTTAAAGACCATTTGTTGTGAGTTTCTGGAGTAGAAAACCCTTCCATATCTCGTTCAACAATTAGACCATGTATTCTTCCTTCTTCATTTTTAGCCCATACAACAGCAACTTGTGCGAGAGGTGCATTAGAAATCCACATTTTTGCACCATTTAAAAGATAATGGTCTCCCATATCTTTGTAATTAGTTGTCATTCCTCCTGGGTTAGACCCGTGGTCGGGTTCAGTGAGTCCAAAACAACCCATCCATTCACCAGAAGCTAATTTTGGTAAATATTTGTTTCGCTGTGCTTCATTTCCATATTTCCATATAGGATACATCACTAAAGAGGATTGTACAGACGCTGTAGATCTTACACCTGAGTCACCTCTTTCTATTTCTTGCATAATTAAACCATAAGAAATTTGATCTAGCCCTGCACCTCCATATTCTTCGGGGATATAGGGCCCAAATGCACCTATTTCTGCCAATCCATTAATAATTTGCTTTGGAAATTTAGCATTTTGAGCATATTCCTCAATGATAGGTGATACATCTCTTTTTACCCACTCTCTTGCAGCTTCTCTAACTAACTTGTGTTCTTCAGTTAGTAAGTCATCTATTTGGTAGTAATCAGGGGCTTGAAATAAATCTGGTTTCATGTTTTTTGATTTGTTTACAGACATCAAATTTAAAGAATAGATGTGAATTTAGA